>LWDU01034822.1_pt1 | contig 49571 bp, 37 predicted proteins | sample 727161 | NCBI WGS metagenome assembly LWDU01 (sample SAMN04566230, study PRJNA314399) | hydrothermal vent metagenome | isolation source: deep sea hydrothermal plume seawater | place: Mexico: Gulf of California, Guaymas Basin | collected 2004-07-11
AAAACATTCCGAATAAAATGTTAGTTTAACCTACTTAAGAGGTTTAGAAGTTGCTGAATTGACAGTTGAAGATATGCCTATGGTTTAGTTACATTTATTAGCAACCCGTTTTTTGGCATTTGTATCTCCCAAATTGACGGCTTTTCTCCAGTCACTACAAGCACCATCCAAATCCCCAAGTTTTTCTTTTGCATTACCTCTATTGCTATAAGAATGAGGACTAGGATTAAGTTCTATGGCTTTAGTATAGTCTGCAATAGCGTCAGAATAGTCTTTTAAACTATGCTTTGACCGTCCTCTATTGTAATAAGCATCATCATCAGGGTTAAGTTCAATAGCTTTATTAAAGTCTACAATAGCACCATAATAGTCTTTTAATGTGTTCTTTGACCACCCCCTAGTGATATAGGGATAAGTATTATTAGGCTCAAGTTCTATAGCTTTAGTAAAGTCAGCAATAGCTCCAGAATGGTTTCTTAATTTATTCTTTGCAATTCCTCTATTGATATAAGCATCAGCATAATAAGAGTCAAGCTCTATGGATTTAGTGTAGTCAGTAATAGCGCCTTCATAGTCTCTGTTTTTCATTTTTTCAAGACCACTATTAAAATATTCTGTTGAAGATTGCCCAAAAGAAATAAGGGGAATAAAGATTAAAAGAAATAGTGATTTTTTCATACCTACAAATTACAATAATTTTAAAAGAAGAAGATATGCCTAAGCGCTAAGAAAGTAACTAAGAACAACAAATAAAGTAAACAAAATAGCGAGTGTAATTATTAGTTTTCTCATAATCTAAATATAACAATTATCTAAACCTTATTAATCTACTGCCTTTATAGAGGATTATGTGGTTGTATAGTACTGGTTGTTTGTAGCTGGTTATTATAGCAGTTCTTGGATTGGGTATTTTTAGAATCATTATATTTAGTTTAAATTATTAATTATGAGAAAGTTTCTAATACTATTACTATTTATTCCACTTGTTTCTTTTGGGCAGACAAGTTCAGAAGCAATGCAAAAACTTCAATATTCTAAAGAGTTATTGAAAATGGAATTAATCACACAAAAAGAGTTTGATTCAATTGCTGTTGCTTTAAAAGATATAATTTTAAATTCAAAAATTGTAAAAGAAGAAATTCTAGATGATGGATTTTATATAACTAATAAAAAATTAATTCCTGAAAAGTTTGCTGAATCAAAAACTAATATTTGGGGATCTGCATTAACAATCGGAATTGGTGGTGGAGGTACTAAATCTTATTTGATTGGACTAACTTCCAAAAATAAATTAAAAGTTAAAAATCAAGAACTAACCTTAAAAATTAATCAAAATGTTGATGTGGCTGGTAATAAAATTTCTAACATATCCACACAACAATTTTTTTCAGACGCTCAATCCCCAAATGATTTTGCATTAGTTAAATTGAATAAAAATATAAAAAAGAAAGAAAGATGGATTAAGACAGGCTCTATGAGTTTAGCTGGGGGTTTTTCATTTCAGATTAAGAAAAAATTATATATTGATTTTGAATGGGAAGAACTTGAAAATAATACTTTTAAAATCAAAACTAATTTAGAACCTGACAATTATGCTTTTGTTTTTATTGGAACTAGTGCATATTCAAATAATTCAATTTTCACATTTACAGTAGAGTACTAAAAGCGTCTAAGAAATAACAATTCAAGAAGAATTTGAGTTAAATCTAAAGTATTAAAAAATCCACACTAAACCATAGGCATATCTTCTTTATCACACCCAGAACCTCACTATTATACATACTTATACAAACACCTCCCTTCAAAAGAAAACCGATATTATTTGAGTAGGGGATCACCAATTAAAAATTACTATTGAGTTTTTTTGACTTTTTGTTATAACTTAGTGATAGTTAAAAGCAGTAAAGGCAACGATTCAGGCAACCAAAATTAAAAACCCCTGTAAATCAATGACTTACAAGGGCTTTTGCGGAGAGACGGGCTCTATCTTCGAAGGGAGGTGTTTGAACCTCTTAATATGCAAAAACATGCGTTTACTCTGTTAAATTGCAATTTACGCTTTTAATGATCGGTTGTTATGTGTAGTCTTGTACGAGAGTTCAGGCAACGATTTAGGCAACCATTGTTTAATCATTAAAAGTTAAATCATGAATGTTAAATTTCTGATTTTTACTTTTTCAATTCTCTTTGTTAGTTGTTCAAAACCTAATTATGATGTGATTATTGTCGGAGGCGGTGCAAGCGGAATTGCTTCTGCCATACAAGCCTCAAGGCTTGGATCTAAAACACTTTTAATTGAAAAAACAGATTGGTTAGGAGGCATGTTGACCTCTGCTGGAGTTAGTGCAATTGATGGAAATTATAAAATGCCAAGTGGATTCTTGAAAGAATTTAGAGATAGTTTGGTTTCTTATTATGGTTCACTCGAAAGTTTAAAAACAGGATGGGTTAGTAATGTTATGTTCGAACCCTCTGTTGGAAACGATATCTTAAATTCTATAGCTGAATCTGAGAATAATTTAAGTGTAACCTTTAACTCAACAATTAAAAATATTAGAGAAATTGATGATAAATGGGAAATAAATATTACTACCAATGGTAATATTAAAAAGGTAAAATCTAAAATTTTAATAGATGCAACCGAGCTAGGAGATTTAATTCCCAAGCTAAAAATCCCCTATTCTGTAGGAATGGATTCGAAAAATCATTATAATGAAGAAATAGCTCCATCTGAGTCTAATGATATAATTCAAGACTTAACCTATGTAATGATTTTGAAAGATTTCAAAAAAGATGTCACAATAAATAAGCCCGCTAATTACAATAGAGATGAGTTTCTTTGCTCATATGATTCAAATGAATGCACTAGTTCTGATTTAAAACTTTGGCCAAAAGAGGATCTAATTTCTTATGGTAAACTTCCTAATGAAAAATTTATGATTAACTGGCCAATTTTTGGGAACGACTATTATTTTAATTCTATTGAAATGAATGAAAATGATAGACTTTATCATTATAATAAAGCAAAAGAAAAATCTCTTAGGTTTTTATATTTTATTCAATCGGAATTAGGGTACAATAATTTATCGATTGACAAGCAGGAGTTTTTAACAAGTGATGGATTTGCTAAAATACCCTATCATAGAGAATCAAGAAGAATGGTTGGTAAAGTGACCTTAGACCTTAATTACATTAAAGAGCCATACTCCCAAAAATATCCTCTTTATAGAACGGGGATAGCTGTAGGTGATTATCCAGTTGATCATCACCATAATGCTCATCCAAAATATAAAGAATTGCCTAAATTAGATTTTTACCCCATCCCTTCATATTCTGTTCCAATAGGAAGTCTTATCCCTGAAAATCAACAAAACTTCATAGTGATTGAAAAATCAATTTCTGTTTCAAACCTTGTAAATGGCACTACTAGACTACAGCCAGTTGTAATGCAAGTTGGTCAAGCAGCAGGAATATTGGCTTCATTGGCTGCCTCACAAAACAAGAATATTGATTTAATTAGCATTAGGGAAGTTCAGTTAGAAATTTTAAAAAATAAAGGTTATATCCAGCCTTTTGTTGATGTAAGTTCTGATCATCCAAATTTTAGAAGCTATCAAAAAATAGGAGCATGCGGAATTTTAAAGGGAAAAGGAATGAATGTGGGCTGGGAAAATAAGACGTTATTTTACCCAGAAAATAATTTAAGTAAAGAGGATTTAGATTTTAGTAATTACTATAGTTTAGATGAACATCCTTTACCACAATCTTTAACTATCTCTAACATTCTAGATTGGATAAATCAGATCAACATAAATGAAAAAATAAATTACAAACCAGAAACCTTTTTAAAAGATTTAGGCTTAGAAAAAATGGATTTAAATAGGACAATAAAAAGAGGAGAATTTGCTGTTATTGTAGATAAATTATTAGATCCATTTTCCTCATTTAATATTAACTTCAGAGGGTTTATTATTGAAAAAGATTAGAAATAAATTCTAATTTTTTATAAATTGCTAATTATTAATAAATAGCACCCTATATAGTACCCTAAAAAATAAAAACCCCTGTAAATCAGTGACTTACAAAGGTTTTTGCGAAGAGACGGGATTTGATACTAAATAAAATAAAACCAATATGAAAAAAAATATATTTTTTATTTTTTTATGTTTTATTCAATTCAGTATTCTTATTGCTCAAGACAGTAAGAGTATTAAATTATACACAAAAGATTCATACATGATTCCTATGCGAGATGGAATAATGCTATATACCGAAATATTAAAGCCTGTTGGAAATACAGAATTTTTTCCATTTCTTTTGAAAAGAACACCTTACGGCTCTGAAACACCTTATGAGAAAGGAGATTCTATTAAAACTGAAAACGTACCAGCCCCTAACAGGTTAGCGGAGGGAGGCTATTTTTTTGTTCTTCAGGACTTAAGAGGAAAATCTAAAAGTGAAGGTGTTTTTGAAATATCCAAACCCTTATATCATTTAAAAGATAGTTCTAAGACTGATGAAAGTACTGACGCTTACGATACGGTAGATTGGTTGGTTAAAAATATATCCAACAACAATGGCAAGGCTGGCATTTATGGTGTTTCTTATCCAGGACTTACTTCCCTACAGGCTTCAGTAAACCCACATCCAGCATTAAAAACAAGTTCTCCACAGGCCTCACCAGCTGATATGTTTTTAGGGGATGATTTTCATCACAATGGTGCATTTAGATTAAGTTATGCATTTGAGTATGCATATTTGGTTGAAAACATTAAAGAGTCTCTTAGCTTATATCCATTTCCTCAATATGATGTATTTGACTGGTATTTAAACCTTGGTAGTTTAAGTAATGTAAATGAAAAATATTTTAAAAATAAATTTCCATCATGGAACGATTTTGTAAATCACCCTAACTACGATAACTATTGGAAACAGCAATCGAGTTTAAAGAATATTCATGCTTCCGAAATTCCTATTTTACATGTAGGAGGCTATTTTGATCCCGAAGATTTGATGGGGCCTCAGGTAATGTATGAGCATTTAGAAAAGAAGGATGCTTCTAATAAAAATTACATGATTCTTGGCCCTTGGAATCATGGGCAATGGTCAGATAAAAATAGTAATGCACTTGGTAAAATACAATTTGGAAGCAATACATCTGAGTGGTTTCAGGATTTTGAGAAAAAGTGGTTTGATTATTGGTTAAAAGACATTGGTGACGGAAAATTTAATGAAGTCCATTCTTTTCAAACTGGAACTAATCAATGGAAGTCGTATGATTCTTGGACTCCAAAAAATGCAAAAATCAAACGATTATATACTCATACAGATAATACAGTTTCTTTTAATAAACCAACTACAGAAACAGGATCGGTAAGTTATATAAGTGATCCTTTAAAACCAATTCCGTATAGAAAAAGGCCAATAGAATCAACATTTACTGAAGATAGTAATTGGAGTTCTTGGCATGTAGAGGACCAGCGCTTTGTTAACTCTAGACCAGATGTATTGAATTTTAAAACAGAAACCTTACTAGAAAATATAACAGTAACAGGAAAGATTAAAGCATACATTAATGCAAGTACCAGTGCTACTGATGCTGATTTTATAGTTAAAATTATAGATGTATATCCTGACTTTTATGAGGAAGACAAAACCATGAGTGGGTATCAATTACCAGTCACAATGGAAGTTTTTAGAGGTCGTTTCAGAAAAAGTTTCGAAAAGCCGGAACCATTTACACCAAATAAACCAGAAGAGATTATAATTGACTTACATCAAATTAATCATGTTTTTTTAAAAGGACATAGAATAATGATTCAAATACAAAGTACTTGGTTTCCTATTATAGACCGTAACCCACAAAAATATGTGCCTAATATTTTTAAAGCAAAAGACAGTGACTTTATAAAGGCAACTCATACTATTTACTGTAATAGTAAATATGCAACATATATTGAATTACCTATAGTAGAAGAGTAACCTGGCATATCTTCTTCTTTTAATTCAGTTATACAGAGTCTCACTATTATACATACTTATACGAACACCTCCCCTAAAAAGAAAACCGATCTTATTTGGAGTTAGATCTTATAAATAAATTAAAATAGTTGGATTTTTTCAGCTTTTACCAGGACTTAATGTTAGAAAAGCTTTGGCGGTAATTATGAGCATAAAAAAAGGGAGTTAAAAACTCCCTATCTCTGTTCTTTTTATGCAAATTTTGTGCAATAAAATTGTATCCTTTAGCTCCCCCTCAAGGACTCGAACCTTGGACCCTCTGATTAACAGTCAGATGCTCTAACCAACTGAGCTAAGGAGGAATTTGCTTTGAAGCGAGGGCAAATATAAATTATATTTCTTTCTAGTCAAATTAATTAATTAAATAAAAATTTATACAAATCATTCCCATTTGCAAAAAGAACTAATCCCATTAGTAAAAAGAATCCTGCTATTTGTGCATACTCCATAAACTTATCATTTGGCTTTCTCCCTGAAACAACTTCATAACACAAAAACATAACATGACCCCCATCAAGTGCAGGAATAGGGAGCATATTCATAAAGGCTAGTATTATAGATAGAAAAGCAGTGTTTCTCCAAAAAATTTCCCAATCCCATGTTGCTGGAAAAAGTCCTCCAATTGCTCCAAATCCTCCAAGCTGTGAAACTCCTTCTTTAGTAAAAATTAGTTTCATTTGTGATACGTAACTAGTAAGAGTGTAAATTCCAAAATCATAACCTTGGGAAATACTTTCTAAAAAGTTAAATTCTAATTTTTTTGGCTGAATACTCAAGTTTTTAAAAAATATTCCTATAGTATTGTCTTGTCTTAACCCTGAGTTTAATACAATATCATACCCATTCCTAATTACTCCAATTGAAATTGAATCAACGTCATTAGATTGAACAAATTTCTGAAAAGCTATTGGAGTTATAACTTTTTGATTGTTTATACTTTTTATCTCATCTCCCTTTAATAAACCAGAAAGTTCAGCTGGGGAATTTAGAGCAACAGAATCAATTACAGCCAACCATAAAGGGATAAAAGGAAATGCATTTGATTTAAATTCCTTTATAATTTCAACACCTGCATCTTCTGGAAAATTAATAACGTCTCTTTTTCCATTAGAACGAATAACAGTAACTGTTTCCGGCCCATTTAATAATAATGCATTAAGCTTATTTAAATCTTCTATTTTTTTCCCATCTAATTCTATAACATTATCGCCATCTTGAAATCCAATTGATTCCATGTATTCAGAAACTTCCCAACCATCCGGAATTGATTCTGAAGGGAGAATTGTTTTTCCCCAAACAAACATAATCATCATATAAATTCCGAAACCCAATATAATATTTACAGTAACTCCGCCTAACATAATAATAAGTCTTTGCCATGCAGGCTTAGATCTAAATTCCCAAGGCTCTGGCTCTTTACTCAAGTGTTCTGTGTCCATACTTTCATCTATCATTCCGGCAATTTTCACATATCCCCCAAGAGGTAGAGCGCCAATCCCGTATTCTGTTTCACCAATTTTTTTCTTATATAATGAAAAAGGCCAATCAAAAAATAAGTAGAATTTTTCCACTTTTGTTTTAAATAATTTAGCTGGAATAAAGTGTCCTAATTCATGTAGAACAACTAGAATAGCTAAACTTAAGATTAACTGAAAAGCTTTTATGAAAAAAATACTCATATATAAATTATTTAGGAATCCAAAAATACGTTTTTTATGTTATTATAAAAGTTTTTTAACCTCTCTTTCTAAATGAATTAAAACGATTTCCATCCTTGAGAAATAATTGGAACTTTTTCTTCTGATTTAGTTACAAGATTTATTCCATTTTTAGAATCGGTTATATAACCAATAACTGTTAGATCATTACTTTTTTTTATTTTCTCGTAATCTTTTTGGTTTATAGTAAATAATAGCTCGTAATCCTCCCCGCCACTTAATGCAATTGTAGTTGGATGTAATTTAAATTCATCACATGCAGATTTTAACTCTTCACTTAACGGTATTTTTTCTTCATATATATCACACCCAATATCTGAATTTTTGCATATATGCATAATTTCTGAAGAAAGTCCATCGCTTATATCAATCATTGAGGTTGGTATAACCTTATTCTTATCAAAAAAATCAATAATATCTTTTCGTGCCTCTGGCTTTAATTGTCTTTTTAATAAATATGTGTAATCCGATAAATCTGGTTGATTAGCTGGATTTACTTTGAATACTTCATTTTCTCTTTCTAAAACCTGCAACCCCATATAGGCACTGCCAATATCTCCTGAAACAACTATTAAATCATTAATTTTTGCTCCATTTCTTTTGACTATAGCTTTTGACTTTGCTTTTCCAATTGCAGTAATACTAATAATTAACCCCTTTGTTGAGCTTGTTGTATCTCCTCCCACTAAATCAACTTTATAAAATTTACATGCTGTTTTAATCCCTAAGTAAAGTTCTTCTAAAGATTCTAGATTAAACCTGTTAGAGACTGCTATACTAACCGTAATTTGAGTACAGATCCCATTCATAGAATATATATCTGAAAGATTTGAGACAACAGCCTTATATCCTAAATGTTTTAACGGCATATAGGCTAAATCAAAGTGAACTCCTTCAACCATCATATCTGTTGAAACCAAGATTTGATTATCATTAAAATCAATAACTGCTGCATCATCACCAACTCCAAGTACTGTAGATTCATTAGAGTTTATAAAGTCTTTTGTTAATTGATTGATTACTTCGAATTCTCCTAAATCAGTTAATTTTTTTGAACTTTTTGTTTTACTATCTTTTTTCAAGTTTTAATTTTTTTCAAATATATATTAAATGGCATTATTATTGAATTATTATATGAAGTGATTAATAATAAAAACTTGGTGTAATAAAATATCAAAGAGTTATATTTGCAAAATATATATATTTTAATATAAATGATCAAAGTTTCAGAACAAGCAAAATCAGAAGTAACCAGATTAATGGAAGCTGATGGCTATAACATCTCAATAGATTATGTTAGAGTAGGCGTTAAAAGTGGAGGGTGTTCAGGCTTATCATATGATCTAAATTTTGATAACTCTATTAATAATGAAGACAAAGTTTATGAAGATAATGGGGTTAAAATCATCGTTGATAATAAAAGTTTTTTGTACTTAATTGGTACTACTTTAGAATTTTCAGGAGGATTAAATGGCAAGGGGTTTGTTTTTAATAATCCTAATGCCAATAGGACTTGTGGTTGTGGGGAAAGTTTCTCATTATAAAAACATAATATGGCATATACGGAAGAGGAGCTAAAAAAAGAGTTAGAAACTAAAGAATATGAATACGGATTTGTTACTGATATAGAATCTGACACTTTTCCCATTGGATTGAATGAAGGAATTGTTGAAGCGATCTCAAAAAAGAAAGAGGAGCCTCAATGGATGACTGATTGGCGATTAAAAGCATTTAAAGCTTGGAAGGAAATGAAAGAGCCTAAATGGGCAAATGTTAAATATTCTAAGCCAGATTTTCAAAAAATATCCTATTATTCTGCTCCAAAAGGGAAAGACAAATACAATAGTTTAGATGAAGTTGATCCTGAGCTTTTGAAAACATTTGAAAAACTAGGAATCTCAATAAATGAACAAAAAAAACTAGCAGGTGTAGCGGTAGATATTGTTATGGATTCTGTTTCAGTTGCAACCACTTTTAAAGAAACTCTTTCAAAAAAAGGAATTCTCTTTTGCTCTATTTCAGAAGCTATTAAAGACCATCCTGATCTTGTTAAAAAGTATATCGGAAGTGTAGTCCCGCAAAAAGACAATTTTTATGCCACTTTAAATTCTGCTGTTTTTTCAGATGGATCATTTTGTTATATTCCTAAAGGCGTTAGATGTCCTATGGAGCTTTCAACTTACTTTAGAATTAATCAAGCTGGAACAGGTCAATTTGAAAGAACTCTAGTAATTGCCGATAAAGATAGTTATGTTAGTTATTTGGAAGGCTGTACCGCCCCTTCAAGAGACGAAAATCAATTACATGCTGCAGTTGTAGAGCTTGTAGCTTTAGATGGAGCTGAAATAAAATATTCTACAGTTCAAAATTGGTTTCCTGGAAATAAAAATGGAAAAGGTGGAGTTTTTAATTTTGTTACTAAAAGAGGAATTTGTCATACAAATTCTAAAATATCTTGGACCCAGGTTGAGACTGGTTCAGCAATAACTTGGAAATACCCATCGTGTATTTTGAAAGGAGATAATAGTATTGGTGAATTTTATTCAATTGCCGTTACTAACAATTATCAACAAGCTGATACAGGAACAAAAATGATTCATTTAGGGAAAAATACTAAAAGTACTATCATTTCTAAAGGAATTTCTGCAGGAAAATCTCAAAACAGCTATAGAGGATTGGTTCAAATCAACTCAAGGGCTGAAAATGCCAGAAACTTTTCACAATGTGATTCCTTATTAATGGGAAATAAATGTGGGGCTCATACTTTCCCTTACATTGAAGCAAAAAACAAAACTGCTATTGTGGAACATGAAGCCTCAACTAGTAAAATTGGGGAAGATCAAATATTTTACTGTAACCAACGAGGAATTGACACTGAAAAAGCTATAGCATTGATCGTTAATGGATTCAGTAAAGAAGTATTAAACAACCTTCCTATGGAATTTGCAGTTGAAGCTCAAAAATTATTAGAAATTTCCCTAGAAGGATCAGTTGGATAAATCAAAAAAATTTTACAAACTATGTTAACTATTGATAATTTGCATGTAAGCGTTGAAGGGAAGCCCATCTTAAATGGTATTAATCTAGATGTAAGAGCTGGGGAGATACACGCCATCATGGGCCCTAATGGATCTGGAAAAAGTACACTTGCTTTAGCAATTGCAGGAAATGAAGACTATGAAGTTATAAAGGGTGATATTATATATAAGAATGAAAATATAATTGAATTAGCTGCTGAAGAAAGGGCTCATAAAGGAATTTTCATGTCTTTTCAATACCCTGTTGTAATTCCTGGCATCACTGTTACAAACTTTATAAAAACAGCTATTAACGCTAACTTAAGAGCAAGAAATGAAGATGAAATGCCCGCCAATAAAATGCTTAAAAAATTTAGAGAAAAAGCTGAACTTCTGGAAATAAATTCTCAATTTCTTTCCAGATCTTTAAACGAAGGGTTTTCAGGAGGTGAGAAAAAAAGAAATGAAATTTTTCAAATGGCAATGCTAGAACCTAGCCTATCAATATTAGATGAAACAGATTCTGGATTAGATATTGATGCTCTTAAAGTTGTTGCCAACGGAGTTAATAAATTAAAAAATAAAAATAATGCCATAATTCTAATTACTCATTATCAAAGACTATTAGATTATATAGTTCCTGATTATGTTCATGTGCTTCACGAAGGAAAAATAGTGAAATCTGGAGGAAAAGAACTTGCTCACGAATTAGAGGAAAAAGGGTACGATTGGATAAAATAAATAATAATTGAGATGCCATTAGCCGATAAATTAGTTTCATCATTCTTAGCATTTGAGCTTGATATAAACTTTCAATCTCCTGTTCATAACATCCGAACCAATGCGATTAAAAATTTTGAAAAATTAGGATTTCCAAGTAAAAAATTAGAAGACTGGAAATACACTTCTTTAAATAAGGTGCTTAAAGAAGATTATACTCTTTTTTCTAAAAAAAAGAATGTATTAGATTTTAAAAATGTTAAAGATTTTTTCTTAGATAATACTGAGAGTTATAAAATTGTTTTTGTAGACGGATTTTATGATCCATTTTTATCTCAAACTAGTCATGACGGTATAGATATTTGTATAATGTCCGCAGCTTTAACAAAATCCAAATATTCTTCAATTATTAAAAAATATTTTAATACATCAATTGGTAAAAATGAATCTTTCTCACAGTTAAACACCGCTTTTTCAAAAGAAGGCGCTTATGTTCACATTCCTAAGAATATTATTTTAGAAAAGCCCATTGAAATAATTCATTTTGCAACTGGAAATGAATCGGCGCTAATGCTACAGCCTAGAAATTTAATTGTTATTGAAGAAAGTTCGCAAGCAGAAATTATAGAAAGTCATCAAAGTTTAACTGAAAATCCTATTTTTACTAATTCAGTAACAGAAATTTTTGTTGCAAAAAATGCCCATCTAGATTATTATAAACTTCAAAATGATAGGCTTTCATCCTCTCTTATTGATAATACTTATATTTCTCAAAAAAGAGATAGCAATGCAAAAATACATACTTTTTCTTTTGGTGGAAAGTTGACAAGAAATAATCTGAATTACTTTCAAAAAGGATCCTACATTAATTCCACAATGAAAGGTGTTACTATAATAGATGATAATCAGTTAGTCGATCATCACACTTTAGTTGACCATACTCGTCCAAATTGTGAAAGTCATCAGGATTATAAAGGTATCTTTTCCGGAAATTCAACTGGAGTTTTTAATGGGAAAATTATTGTAGATAAAATCGCTCAAAAAACAAATGCTTTCCAACAAAATAATAACATATTACTAAACGATAAATCAACTATAAACTCTAAACCTCAATTGGAAATTTTTGCTGATGATGTAAAATGCTCTCATGGGTGCACAATTGGTCAGCTAGATCAAGATGCTTTATTTTATTTAAGAGCTAGAGGAATTCCAAAAAAGGAAGCGGAAGCATTACTTACTTATGCCTTTGCAAATAACGTTTTAGAAAGCGTTAATATTCCTGGTTTAAAATCTAGAATTAAAAAAATTATTGCCAATAAATTAAACGTAAAATTAGGATTTGATCTATAGCTATGAGTTTTGACATAAACAAAATAAGGGATGAATTTCCAATACTTAAAAGAAAAGTAAATGGTTATCCTTTTGTTTATTTAGATAATGCTGCAACTAGCCAAAAGCCAAAAGCTGTTATTGATTCTATTGTTAACTACTATAGTAATTACAACTCCAATATTCATAGAGGAATTCATACAGTAAGCCAAGAAGCTACAGATGCTTATGAAAATGCTAGACACATAATTCAAACCCATTTTAATATTAAACATTCTCATGAGATTATCTTTACTTCTGGCACAACTCATTCTATTAACTTAGTAGCTAATGGATTTGAAAATCTCTTAAATCACGAAGATGAAATTCTAATTTCAGGACTTGAGCATCATTCAAATATTGTTCCTTGGCAAATGATGTGTCAAAAAAATAAAGCTCAAATCAAAGTCATTCCAATGAATGAAAATGGGGAATTAAATCTTTCTATTTTTGAAAAATTATTATCTAACAAAACTAAACTTGTTTTTGTAACTCATATTTCCAATGCATTAGGAACCATAAATCCTATCAAGGAAATAATTCAAAAAGCTCATGAAATTGGTGCTGTTGTTTTAGTAGACGGCGCACAAGCCTGTTCTCATTTTAAAACAGATCTACAAGAATTAAATGCAGATTTTTATACAACATCAGCCCATAAATTATGTGGTCCAACAGGAATTGGGATGCTCTATGGGAAGGAAGAATGGTTAAAAAAAATGCCTCCCTATCAAGGTGGTGGAGAAATGATTGCTAATGTGACTTTTGAAAAAACTACCTATGCCGAACTTCCTCATAAATTTGAAGCGGGCACTCCAAATATAGTTGGAGCTATAGGTTTTGGTGAAGCGATTAATTATTTAAACAAAATTGGATTTGATAATATTAAAAATCATGAATCAAATCTTTTAAAATATGCAACAAAGAAGCTTAAAATGATTCCCAATATCAAAATTTATGGTGATTATATAGACAAAACATCTGTAATTTCATTTAATATTGGGGAAATTCACTCCTATGATATTGGAGCTATCTTAGATAAATTTGGAATCGCTGTAAGAACTGGTCAACATTGTGCTCAACCTATTATGGATTACTTTAAAATTTCTGGTACAGTGAGAGTTTCTTTCTCTTTCTATAACACAATAGAAGAGATAGATTATCTACATAAATCTTTACTAAGAGCTGTCTCTATGTTGAGCTAATTTGTATCTTTGATTTTCAAGTTTGCTCTATGACAATAAAAGAAATTCAAAATGAAATTGTTGAAGAATTTTCTCTTTTTGAAGATTGGAAGCAACGATACGAATATATAATTGAACTTGGAAAATCTATTGAGTTAATTAATCCTAACTATAAAACTGATTCCAACTTAATTAAAGGCTGTCAAAGTAAATTATGGCTTCATGCTGAACTATCTAGAGAAAAAATTATTTATACTGCTGACAGCGAAGGTATTATCACAAAAGGAATAGCTGCTATTTTAATTAGAGCTTTTTCAAATCAAGCCCCGTTAGATATTATAAATTCTGACGTAAAATTTATTGATGAAATAGGCCTAAAAGAACACTTGTCACCTACAAGAGCAAATGGGTTAATTTCAATGATAAGACAATTAAAATATTATGCATTAGCATTTAGCAAAAACGAATAAAAATAAACTAAAAATGGATCCAAACGAATTAGGCGAAAAAATAGTTAGAGTATTAAAAACAATATATGATCCTGAAATTCCAGTTGATATATACGAGTTGGGATTAATATATGATGTTTTTGTAAACGAAGATAACCATGTTAAAGTACTTATGACTTTAACAACACCCAATTGCCCAGTTGCAGAAACACTTCCATTAGAAGTTGAAGATAAAGTAAGGTCAATAGAAGAAGTTGTGGAAGCAAAAGTCGAACTAACATTTGATCCTCCTTGGACAAAAGATTTAATGAGTGAAGAAGCCAAACTAGAGCTAGGGTTTTTATAATGAGTAAAGAAATAATTAACAGAGTAGCTAATAGCAAGCTTGAAACAATTGATTTGGAGTCTTTTATTGTAACTAATGAGAGAATAACTTTTGATTTAAAAAATTGGCTTAAAAATGACTTAGTGTTAATTGAAAAAGATTTTAGAGAAAAAGCACAAAATCATAAATGGGAACAATACCAAAATAAAATCATTTCGATAGTTTGCTCCAATGATGCAATCATCCCTGATTGGGCTTTTATATTAGTTAGTTCATTTTTAAAAAAATATAATATTAAACATATTATCGGATCCTTAGATTTACTTGAAAATATACTAATTAATGATGCCATTAATAATTATGATTTTTCTAATTATAAAAATAAGGCAGTTATAATTAAAGGTTGTTCTGATAAATTTATACCTAAATCTTCTTATTCCGCTCTAATTGAAAAATTACAATCTATCTCAAAAAGCATCATGTTTGGGGAAGCCTGCTCAGCTGTTCCTATTTATAAAAAATCTAAAAATTAATTTTGAATTTTAAATTTATACATATTTTTTTATTTCTGTTTATAAGCAGCTTATTATTCTCACAAACTGAGTTGGACAGCATACAAACTCCTGTGAAATGGAAAAAATCTGGAACTGCTCTATTTTTAGCTAATCAGTCAAGTTTTAGCAACTGGACATCTGGAGGGCAAAGTAGCATTTCGGGTACAATAAAAATCAATTATAATTTTAATTATTATAAAAAAGGATGGGCATGGGATACAAAAGTGATTAGTGCTTTTGGGCTTAATAAAATAGGTGGAAGTGAATTTCTGAAAAAAACTGATGATAGATTAGAAGTGTATTCGGTTCTTGGAAAAAAATTCAATAATAATCTAATTGGTAATTGGAGTTATTCTAGTTTCTTTAATTTTCAAACTCAATATGCAAAGGGATATCGATTTGGAAAGGATACTAATGGAAATACTAATCGAACCGAAAAATCAAGAATTTTTTCCCCAGCTACTACACAACTTGGTGTTGGTTTGTATTGGAAAAAAAGTAAAAACCTTTGGGTTAACGTGGCGCCAATGACGGGTAAATTGATCTTGGTTAATAGCATTTTTACTGATAATTTAAATGATTCTGAAACTTATTTTGGTGTAAGAAAAGGAGGCAATAGCCGATTTGAATTAGGTGCTTCTGTTAGATCTTTTTATAAAGCTGAAATTTACAAAAACATTACTTTAGAAAATAGATTGAGTTTATATTCAGATTATCTGGATAAGCCTAAGAATATTGATTTAGACTGTACTTTTAATATTGTTATGAAAGTAAACAAATCTGTGTCAACTAACCTTATTTTTCAATTTGTTTATGACGATAATGACATTAAAAGAGTTCAAATAAGAGAAGTTCTTGGAATTGGCTTAAATATCGATTTAAGTAATATCAGGATATAAAAAAGCATTGTAAGGAAATCTTGTTATATGTATTTTTCTTACTTCTTTATAAAAATCCGTTTTTAATTCCCTTATGTCTTTCTTATCTAAAGCCGAAATAAAAAAAGCGTTATGATTATACTTCCTGAATAAATTAGATTTAAGTCCACTTAAGCTTTTATCTTCATACTCCAGATCATCTTTGTCTTTAAGGTTGTCGTTTACATATTTATCTGTCTTATTGAATACCATAATTATAGGCTTTTCCCCAGACCCTATTTCGTTTAGTATTATGTCAACTGAATTTATATGGTCCTCATAATTTGGGTGCGAAATATCAACAACATGAATTAACAAATCTGCTTCAGTTATTTCAGTTAGAGTACTTTTAAAAGAGTCTATTAACTGTGTTGGTAATTTTCTAATAAACCCAACTGTATCAGTTAATAGAAAAGGCATGTTTTCAATTACCACTTTTCTAACTGTTGTATCTAATGTGGCAAATAATTTATCTTCGACAAATACTTCTGCTTTAGAAACAGAATTCATTAAGGTTGATTTTCCAACATTAGTATAGCCAACTAATGCCACTCTAACTAAAGATCCTCTGTTTCCTCTTTGTGTAGACATTTGCTTGTCAATAACAATTAATTTATTTTTCAATAAATTAATCTTGTTTCTCACTATCCTCCTGTCAGTTTCTATTTCTGTTTCTCCTGGACCTCTCATTCCTATTCCCCCTTTTTGTCTCTCTAAGTGTGTCCACAATCCTTTTAATCTAGGTAAAATGTATTGATATTGCGCAAGTTCTACTTGATTTCTAGCATAACTAGTTTGGGCTCTTCGGGCAAAGATGTCCAATATCAAGCCGGTTCTATCAACAATTTTACATTTGAGAAATTTTTCAATATTTAACTGTTGAGCTGGTGTTAACTCATCATCAAAAATGACAGAGTTTATTTCATTACTTTTTATAAAGGCAGCTAATTCTTCCATTTTTCCTTTACCTAAAAAAGTTTTAGAATCAGGTGAGTCCCTTTTTTGAATAAAGCGTTTTATAACCTCTCCACCTGCTGTAAAAGTTAAAAAATTTAACTCATTTAGATATTCTTCAAGAACAGATTTAGGTTGATTTAATGTAATGATTCCTACTAAGACGGTTCTTTCAAGGCTAACAACTTCTTTTTCTATCATTGTTATTCTGAAGCTTGTTTATAATATTTTAATTCCAGTTTATTTCCATCAAATTCCGCATAAGAATAATATGAAATCCAATCTCCAGTATTTATGTATGATGATTCGTTTGAAAGCTTAATATTTAAAGGCAAATGTCTATGTCCAAAAATGAAAAAATCATAATTATATTGAGTCAATTTTCTCTTAGCATACTTAACTAACCATTCGTTGTCTTCTCCTTTATATTCAATATCATCTACTCCAGAAAGTAATTTGTTTTTCATTGAAAAGTATTGTGCCATACTTACTCCAATATCAGGATGAATCCATCTAAAAAAGAATTTAGAAATTGAATTTCTGAACATTTTTTTCATTCTCTTAAATCCGTTATCGTCAGGTCCTAATCCATCTCCATGCCCAATCATAAAGTTTTTATCATTAATTCTGAAATCTTGTGATTTATAAAAAACTTCAATGTTTAACTCATTTTCAAAATAACCATTCATCCACATATCATGATTACCAACAAAAAAATAAATTTTAATTCCAGAATCTGATATCTCAGCTAACTTTCCTAGTACTCTTACAAATCCTTTAGGGACAACTTTTTTATATTCAAACCAAAAATCAAATAAGTCACCTAATAAAAAAATTGCTTTAGCATCATGCTTTATAGAATCGAGCCACCTTACAAACCTTTTCTCTCTATTCAAGCTGTCCGAATGATTTGGTGCTCCTAGGTGGTTATCAGATGAAAAATAAATTTTTTCACCTTCTTTCAATTCAATATTTAAAAATTTATTGATCTTTTTCATACCATTGTGCAAAAGAAGATTCTGTTTCTTGAAGTTTTAGCGAGTGAAGTAATATATTACTAGGAAGCCTATTTTTAATCTTATTAGCAAAATCAATAACGAGTAATTCACAAGTTGGTTGATAGTCGGCCATTATTACTTTATGACCATTGTTTTTAAGTGTAATTGCTAAATCTTTATGAGGAGTATTTTTATTAAATACAGTGGCATGATCAAAAACTTCAACCACTTCCTGGTTAACAATTTTTTTTAAATCTTTAAAATCAATCACCATTCCATACTTCACATGTTCTTTATCATCAATTGGCAAGCCAATAACAGTAACATATAGCTTATAACTATGTCCATGAATATTTCTACAAGCCCCATCATATCCATAAAGAGCATGTCCTGTTTCAAAATTAAATTGTTTAGTTATCCTGATTTTATTCATTTACAAAAAATTTGTCATACAAAAATACACGTTTCATTTACAATACCTTCTCATAACAATAAAAAGGCAGTTCACTTTGTTCTCTAAAATATATATTCTCTAGCTTTTTAAAATCTAAACTTTGATAAAAAATGTTGTTTTGAGGATTTCCGCTAAAAGTATCTAATCTTATAGATTTAAATCCATTTTCTTTAGAAAAATTAAAAGCATATTTCATTAATTTTTTAGCAAAACCTTTAAGCTGATAATCAGGGTGAATTGCTAATCTGTGAAGGTAACCGTTTTTTGTATTTGGAGTTAACCACTTGACTTTATAATAAAACTCGTCCATATGATCTGATATTACCAAGCAGCCTATAACCTCTTTATTATTTTCAATAACATAAAGCGATTGATTTATCACGTCCTTTTTAAAGGTTTCTAGTTTTGGATAAAATTCATTCCACTGAAAAATATTTTTAGATATCATTAGCTTAGCGCAAGCTTTCGTAATATCTATAATTCTTCTTAAATCATTTGAATTGGCTTTTCTAATCATAATTATGAATGATTCTTAGTCGTTAATCTAAAACTTCATAAATAACATCACCTGTACTGCCGCTTGGAGAACTGATTCCAAGTAAAGATGCTATTGTAGGCGCAATATCAATAACATCCGTTTTTCTATTAGTAGCACCTCTTTTGATTCCTTTGCCATAAAAAATAAGAGGAACATGAGTATCATGATTAAACCTTGTTCCATGAGTAGAGCCTTTTCTAGGATAAGTCCAATTTGGCATTAATGTATAAACAATATCACCTGATAAATTTTTATTATACCCATTTCTTAGCAATCTTAAATAGTGATCTTCATTATAATTAAATATATTTTCTGAAGAATATACATTATCAATTCCTGGATAATCCTGCATTTTATCAATTAATTTCTTTTTTACAACACTTAAATCTAATTTTAACTTATTGATTAGTTCGTGATTTAAAAATAATTGCTCATTTGAATATCCTTCTATTATTTTTTTTGTTCCAAACATCTTTTTTATAGAAGACTCTAAAAACTCTTTCCAATTTTTTATATTAAAATAATTAATAGGAATTTTATTTTCTTTCAGAAATCCTGGGGCATCAGTTGCTCCATGATCTGCAGTTAAGAAAACTGTATACTCTCTTTTACCTATTTCCTCATCCAAGTACATTAATAACCTTTCTATTTCTTTATCCAGTCTAATGTAAGTGTCTTGAATTTCTTTAGAGTTTGCCCCAAATCGATGTCCAACGTAATCTGTTGAAGAAAAATTTATCATTAAAAAATCTGTAGAATTATCTACCCCCAACTGTTCTCCTTTAATAGCATTAATTGCAAAATCAGCAACTAAGGAATTTCCAAATGGAGTAGACGCTAGTATGCTGTATGAAATTTTTCCGCTAGAATTATTAGTAGCTATATCTTTAATTTTATGAGGGAAAATAGGTTTTTCTTCTCCATCAAAAGGAGTTTCATATTCATTATCATCAGAACCACTTTCATTATAAATTGAAATGTCATAATAAGTTTCCCAATCAACAAGATAGTTGTCTATTAATCTGGAATCATTAAAATCATCAACCCACTTGGGCATTGAGTCTAAATAATATGTGCTTGTAATAAACTTTCCTTCTTCTCCCCCCTCATACCAATAGACAGCATTAGCTGTATGGCCTGAAGATAGTATAGCTCCCCTATCTTTTATCGCTATTCCTATAGTTTTCCCTTTGAAGTTAGTCGCAATTCTATTCTCATCACTTAAAGTAGATGTTAAAAGCCATCTAGGAGATTTTTTCCCTCCATTCCCGGTAGCTCCTATAGTCTTATATCGATTGTCCTCAACGCAATAAATAGATTTTTTAAAATTTTTGTCATACCAACTATTGCCAATGATTCCATGAACACTTGGGTAAGTTCCTGTCGCAACAGTTGTATGTCCAGGTCCTGTAGATGTCTGAGCATAACTATAATGATTGTTTTTAGCAATAAATCCTTTATTTATAAGCTGTTTAAATCCCTTGTTTGAATAGTGATTCCAAAACTTAGTTAAGTATTGGTACTTCATTTGGTCAACCACAATCCCTACAACCAATTTTGGGTTTTCAGCCAAAGAATCATCATTGATATTTCCTTTATCATTAGAAACTTTTACTATATAGACGATAACCAGCAATACAAATCCTAAAATCAATATGCTTCCAAAAATCTTTTTACTCATGTTTTTAAAATTACTAATTTGAAATTAACTACGCATTAAATTATTTAAGTACTTTAAAATATTGTAACAAATCATTGTTGTTTCCAACTAAAATTCCTTGTTCTTCTTTTAAATTAATGGAAATTACTTTTTTTGCATCGCTCGGGGCATAAAACCCTGTATCTGTTCTGGTATTACTGTAAAAAGTACCATCACCATTCCCTATTAACAATAAACCATTTCCAGCATCATTTTTTGGGGTTTCTATTTCAGATGTAAATAAATTTCCGACTATTAAAATATCATTAATTCCGTCCTTTGTATAATCATTTATTAATATATCATTAATTGAAGAAAGCTGAGCCTGATATGGTAAGTCAATGGAATTAAAATTGCCCTTATTATTTAAAAGCACAGAGCTTTTAAATGAATTAGCATGCAGTCTTAAAGAATTTTCCAAATTAACTTCTCCATAAACATTTTTAAGGTCTAATGAGGCAAATAAATCATACTTTTTGATTTTACTTTTTAATTCAGGCACTTGCTGAGAAGAACAAGAAAATCCTCTTAAAGGAAATTGTATGCCGTAATTATAATATGCTAAAACAATATCTTTAGATCCGTTACCGTCAAAATCATCATAAAAAACTTCAAAAGGCTCCTCTTTAGAAGCTTTATACTTATAATTTTCACCTAAGTTCCCTAAAACTATATCTTCATAACCATCCCCATTTAAATCAGCAGCTTCAATTGAATACCACCATCCATAAACTTCATCACAATCATTTTTTAACTTTTGCTTTCTTAATTCTCCGTTTTCATTTTTAATTAATGTTAAAGGCATCCATTCTCCAACTACAAAAAGGTCCATATCTCCATCATTATCAAAATCAGACCATACGGCATCGGTTATTAAACCCAAATTTTTAAAACTTTCACTTTTATCAATGTATTTGACAAACTTTCCATTATCATTAACTAGAATATAGCTGGAAGCTGGCTCTGGGTAATGCCATGGGATCATTCTTGAGCCAATGAATAAATCTAAATCGCCATCATTATCAAAATCATAAGGTTTTACTGTTGATCCTGATTCAAAAATATTTGGCAATAATGCTCTATTAAAATTAAAATTACCTTTCCCGTCATTTACATATAACCTGTCTAAGTATGTACTAGAATTAGGGGCAAATTCGTTCCCTCCGCTAACCACATATAAGTCCATGTCTCCATCATTATCAGAATCAAAAAAAACAGCATCCACATCTTCTAGTACTCTATGAGAATCCCAGGGTTGATTATTTGAAAGAATAAAATCTCCTTGTATTGTTTGTAGAAATAATTGTGATAATTTTCCTGAAGCACTTCCAATATATACATCTTCTAAACTATCATTGTTTACATCTGCAACTGCAATGGCAGGGCCAAATTGTGAAAGTTTATGTGGAAGCAAAATTTGTTTTTTATAATCATCAAATACATTTTCAATATGAATATATTTCAGTTTAGAACCATCTTCCTTAAAAAACAAATTTTTGTCTAAAGAAATATTATTATTCGTTCTAATGGCTGAAGATGAAGAAACAGTTAATTGTTGATTGTTTTTAATATTAAAAAATTTTGATTTTGAATTATCCGGCCAAGTAACAAAAAGACTATCGGTAATAGTGTTTTTGCCTAACCCGAAATGGACAATATCTTCACTAGTTGAATAAATCCCCCTTACATTGGAAGTTTCAAAAAACTGAAATTCATTATTAGAATAAATACTTACTTTAGTCCCTAATAAAGGAATATTATTTTCATTTTTTAAAACAACTCTTAGGTAATTATTATTAATAGATTCTATTGAATTGTTCTTGTATAAAAAAACTTTTTCATTTACATTATTAACTACAATTTCCAAATCTCCATCATTATCTAAATCAGCATACGCGGCTCCATTTGAAAAAGAAGGTTGGTCTAATCCCCACTCTTTTGTCTCATTCTTAAAATCTAAGTCACCATAATTTTTATATAAATAATTTTTAAGCTTTACACTTGGCACAATTTCTAATGCTTCTTCTAATGGCAAAATATCCCATATATCTATATCTCCTTCATTTGGATTTTGTTTAACATAATTGTCTGCAATTTTTAAAACAAATTCTCCTAATTTTTTATCAGCATCAGTATTTCTAATATCTCTTAAAAGTCCATTTGTTACATAAATATCTTTAAGTCCGTCATTATCAAAGTCTGCAATTAAATTTGCCCAACTCCAATCCGTGGAAGAAGTATTGGTAAATTGTGCAACATCACTAAAAGTATCATCTCCATTATTAATTTGTAGCGTGTTAAACATATACTGAAAGTGCCCTCCATCTTTAACTACTTTCCAAAAAGTTGATGGATTCATCCCGCTCATATTGGATTTTGATCGAAAATTATCCTCAGCTGTCATGTCTACCACCATCACATCCAATAGGCCATCGTTATTAATGTCTGAAGCGTCTACTCCCATGCTATAAAAAGAAGTATGTTTTAAAGACTTTTCTGTATTATATGTAAATGTTCCGTCTCCATTGTTATAATAAAAGAAATCAGGAGCATCAAAATCATTGGCAACATACAAATCAGTAAAGCCATCCTTATTAAAATCGGAAGCTACTACCGCGTTTGGAAATCCAGTTCTATATAGTCCAGCTTTTTTTGTCACATCTACAAAATGATTTTCTCCAGTATTTTCAAATAGTTGAAGAGAATATTCCGGCAAAGTTAAATCAGCACCGAAAAACTTTGAATAACTTCCTGGATTAGGAGGCTGGTTTAATAGATATAAATCTAATAGTCCATCATTATTATAATCAAAGAAAACTGAATGTCGAGTTCGAGCTGAAATATCTACTCCCCATTCTTTTGCAGATTCTTTAAAAATAAAATTTCCATTATTAATATAAAGCTTGTTTCTTCTTAATTCTGGTTCGTCATCATAAAGCTCTTTACTAATATAAATATCTACAAGTCCGTCATTATTAACATCAGCAATGGAAACGCCTGAGGACCACGAGCCATCATCAAATATTCCCGAATCTTCTGTTAAATCTAAAAATTTTAAGTTTCCTTTATTTTGATATATTTTATCTCCTACTAAATTCCCTGCTAAATAAACATCTTGGAATCCATCATTGTCAAAATCTGCTATTCCAACTCCAGCTCCTCCATAATAATTTGCGTATAAAAGAATATTATGATCCTTCTGATCTTGAATTTGATTATTAAAGTGTATTCCTGTATAATCAGAACTCATTAACTCAAAAACTTTGTCTTGAGCCATCGTTATGTTACAAAAAACTATAAGTACAACAGTAAGCTTTCCTTTCATAAATAATATAAAAAAAGGGGGAATTAAATTCCCCCTTAAATATATAAAAACAAAAACTATTTTCTTATTTATCCCACCAAACTCTCGTAGTAAATTCATTAGGTCCTTGTCTTGCAATTGCTGCAGCAAAATTTTCAGCATTTGTAGACTCTTCACCTGGTGGATAAATTAATCGTCTTGGAATAGTTCCTCCTGTAACATTTCCTGGGTCATTAGTAGGAATTAATACTGGGAATCCAGTTCTTCTCCAGTTAGAAAATGCCTCGTACTCATTAAATAAAGTAGAAGCCCAGTATTGCTCACCGATCATTTGAAGACCTTTAGCCGCATCATAAGGCTTAGCCGCCAAATAAGTAGCCACCTGAGCATCTGAAATAGCTGCTGCATTTGTATAAAGACCACTTAACATTTGCATTGCAGCTTTCACTCCATTGTCATAGTGTGTTGCTGCAGATCCTGATGTCCAACCTCTTTGTACAGCTTCAGCTTTCATGAATTCTACTTCAGCATACGTTTGAAGAACCATAGGAGCATCTGTTCCTGTAATCACAGCTCTATTTGGCTCAGCGTAGATAGAAGTGTCTGAAACAGTTGCTCCAGTACTTCCATTTGGCATACCTATTAGATCAGCAATCGCTGTACTTTTATCCGATCTTCTAGCTGCTAATATTGGCAATCTAGGGTCGTCTAGCATAAAGTCCACAAAAGTCTTACTCATTCTTCCGTTACCATCCGCTTGAAAAACTTCACCATGTCCGTTTTTATTGATTCCTTCCGGACCATCAGTATGTTTAATCATGGCAATATGAGCATTGGAAGTCATCGTTCCAGCTCCAATAGCTTTTACAGCCCAAGCTTTCGATGTAGCTGCATCAACTTTAGATAATCTCATTGCCAGTCTAAGCATCATAGAATTACCCCAAGCTTTCCACTTTGCAGTGTCGCCTTGGAAAATTAAATCTGAAGCTCCCATTGTAGTAGAAGAACCTATTTGAGCAACAGCTTCTTCTAATTCTTTAAGAAAATCTGCGTAGATGTCCTTTTGAGCATCATACTTAGGTTTTAAAATTCCATTTATATAGCCTTGACCTGCTTCACTATAAGGAATATCCCCATGAAGGTCACTTAATCTAGAGTAAATAAATACTCTTAAGATTCGTGTCATCCCCATTTCAGATCCACTATTACCTTCAGCAGTTAATTGAGCTTTAATGTCTTCAATTTCCTTAACAGCAGATGGGTAATAACGATCCCATAAAGAAGTAGCGTATCCAGTATTTCTAAAATATCTGTCTCCTGACCAGTAACCGGCAGTTGATGATAAATGTTGAATCATTACTGATTGGTAGATCAAACTGGCTCTCCAGTTTTCGTATCTACCACCAGATGTTCGCAATATTACAGATGCAAATTTATTACCTACATCAATTTGTGATGCTTTTGCAGGGTTTACGTTCATTTCCTCAAATCCTTTATCAAACTCACATGAGGAAAAAACTAAACTTAAAGCAAAAATTGTTAATACTATTTTTTTCATAATTATATAAGTTTAAAATTTAAGGTTAAGATTAAGTCCAATTGTTCTTGGAACAGGAAGACCAAACCATTCTAAACCAGCAGAGTTGCCATTATTATAAGCAGACTCAGGGTCTATGTTATCAGTACTATTACTTAAGAAAAATAAATTTCTTCCAATAAGAGAAATAGTAGCTTTATTAATAAATGTCCCTTCCAATTTATCAGATGGCACATTATATCCAATACTTAACTGACGAAGTCTCATATAGTCAGAATCTTGTATAGCTTCTTCAGCAATACTATAAGTTCTTCTATAATAGTCTTCTTGTTGAGCTGTAGGAATAGAAGTAGTAATTGTACTTCCATCTCCCATTACACCTTTAGGAATAAAACCTGCTTCACGACCTCCAGCCGGAACGGTTTTCTTATGATGTCCATTTCTAATTAAGAAAGCATTTGTTCCTGAATAAATTTGACCTCCTGTTTTCCCTTCAAATAAAACAGAAGCATTGAAATCTTTATATCTAACAGAAGATCCTATACCCACTTGAGTTGGAGCAACACCAAATCCTAAGATTTTTCTAGCTCCAATTTTAGGAATTGGAATACCATTTACCATTTCGTGAACTATCGCTCCTGAAGCACTTCTTACATATGAAGAACCGAATAAAGCACCATACTTTTCGCCAACAATGTGAGTTACTCTTAGGTTTCTAGAACGAGGTTCATCCATTGAAATATTTCCTCCAGTATCGTTAGTCGCAACTACTTTACTAGTATTATTAGTATAGTTAAGAGAAACATTCCAAGCAAAGTCATCCGTTTGTATAGGAGTTCCTTTTATAAGTAACTCGATTCCTTTATTAGATATATTACCAAGATTTGCAAGCGCACTTCCATAACCTGAAGTTGCAGAAGCACTCACCCCAACAATATCTCCTAAAGTTTCGTTGTCATAGTATGTAGCATCTATAGAAAATTTATTATCAAACATTCTTAAATCCACACCAAATTCCGTTTCATTCTTTTCAAAAGGAGTAATCTCAGAGTTAGGAATCGTTCCACCACTGATGCTTCCTAGTGAAGCTCCTAAGTGACCTTGTCCATAAATTCCATAAGCTAAACTCAAAGCGTATGGGCTATCAGCACCACCTGCTACCTGAGAGTAACCACCTCTTAACTTTAAGAAAGAAACAGTATCTCCAAGATCTAAAGCATCTGAAAGAACAAGTGAAACACTCGCAGAAGTATATAAATCATTGTTTGGAGCTACTTTATCCTTTAAAGATAAAGTAGAGTACCAGTCATTTCTAGCAGTTAATGTTAAATAAGCATAACCCCCAAACCCAATTTCAGCAGAACCATAAACCGAGTTGATTTGCTTCTTCCAATAGCTGTAACCACCACCTTGATTTTTAGTGTTTCCAACATTGAGTAAAAACGGTACAATAAAATGTGATCCAGATTTTGATACTGCATCATATTCTTGAACATTAGATCCCATTCCAACAAAAGTCGTTAATGATAGACCACCAGGGATTTCTAGATTATCTGTTCCTAAAAACACATCAACATCGTATTGTTGGAATGTCCTTTTAGTTTCATTGATAGATCCATTTGGTTGATAAGCTGTTCCCCAAGGAGTAGAATTTGTTCTATGGTGATCATAACGATCCCCTCCAATTCGTCCTCTTAAGTATAAAAAGTCAGTTACATCCCATCTGGCATTTAATGCTCCAATGAATCTTTCTTTTTCAGAAGTGTTAATGTAGTTATAAGCAGCAAACCAAGGATTTTGAGAGTAAGAATTATCACTAATTCTAAATTCTGTAAAATCAGCGTTTCTACCAAGACCCCCTTCTCCAAGCATATCATTTACATCAACTGTAGGAGCAAATAAATTAACAGCAAAATTTCCATTACCAGGTGAATCTGACAGTTGTGGATTGCCTTCCTGATCTTCTAAGATATATTTCATATTCACATCAACAGTTACTTTATCTCCTAATTTTTGTGAACTATTCAATCCAAAAGAATTTCTCTTTAAAGTCGAATTTGGAACAATATCTAAATTATCCATATTAGTCATAGAAAATCTAGTGTTTGAGTTTTCATTTGAAGAGGATACCGCAATTGTGTTGGTATACGTTTCGCCTGTTTGGTAAAACTTGCCTAAATTACTTCCCTTATTTGTATAAGGTCTAGGAACACCATCCCATTGAGCTACAAGTGAACCATCCATTTTCGGTCCCCATGCTTGATAAGTATCAATTGCATCTACAACTTTAGAATTGTCTCTACCTTGACCATAAATCTCTTGAGTATCTCTAAGGCTGAAGTTAAGCATATCAAACTGACTAGAACTATTAAACTCTACGCCAATTCCTTCTTGCCCAGATCCATTTTTAGTGTTGATAATAATAACACCATTAGAAGCTCTAGACCCATAAAGTGCAGCAGCAGCTCCACCTTTAAGTACGGTCACTGACTCAATCTCGTCAGGGTTAATACTTGAAATACCGTCACCATAATCAGCACCACCCCATACACCAGCAGAACCTAAATTACTATTATTAATAGTAATCCCGTCTACAACGTATAATGGTTGGTTGTTTCCAGTTAATGAACTCGTACCACGAATCACAACTCGACTTGAACCCTTAGCTCCCATCGCAGATCCAGTCACCATAACTCCGGCAACTTTACCTTGTAAGGCATTAATAGCATTAGTCGATTTATTAGCGCTTAGTTCCGAACCATCAACTTGTGTGATAGAATAACCTACCGCCTTAACGTTTCTTTTAACGCCAAGTGCCGTTACAACTACTTCTTCCAAAGCATTGTCTGGTTCAAGTGACACGTTTACCGTTGCCGAAGAACCAACTACTACTGATGAAGTGGTATACCCAACAAAACTAAAAACAAGGGTGTCCCCGCTTGAAGCATTAATTGAATAATTCCCATCAAAATCAGTTGAAACCCCATTTTGAGTTCCTTGAACTAAAACAGTAGCGCCAGGTAATGGCACACCATTTTCGTCTGTTACTGTCCCGCTAATTGATTGTGCGTGCACCTGGAAACCGAAGGCAAACATCAATAAAAAAGAAGACAGAATTCTTAAGAATTTTGTTTTCATAGATTGTTTTTTTTGTTTAAATCTTTACTAATTTAATAAATTCCTTAACACTTCTTTAACATATTCATTATTTTATGTCAATATTTCGACAGATCTATCATTTTATTCGACAAATCAATACTGTTTTATTTTATAAAATTATTTGAAAATAAAGCTCCTCACCTCATAAACATTTGTATTTAAATGTTTTAATTCTAAATAAACGAGCATTAGATGCATTTAGTAAGAATTCTAATTAATAATAGTTAACGACTCTTAATAGTTATAAAAACATAATCTCGTCAACAAATAGCCAGGCATATTCTCCTTCTGCAGGATGGCCTTTAGGCAACTGCTTATTGCTCTTTACCACAAGTTTAAGTTTACTTGATTTATTTGTTATTGGAACTTTATAAAATTTAGTTAAGTTAGGTGCACCCAAATTTGATGCAGTAAAGTTTTTAGAGTAAATTAATTTCTCTTTTTTTTGACTTATGTCGTAAAGCTCTACGCTTTTAGGAAACATAATATAAGCTCCCATGGATTCCAATGCATGAATACCAATAGTAGAGTATGATTTGTCCTTTAAATCTATTTCAACAATCAAGTCGCCAGAATTTCGCTCATTAACCCCACTAACATAATCTTTAGATCGAATAAATCCGTTCCAATCTCCATCTCTAAAGTTTATATCTCCTACAACTCCATCAAACAATTTTTTTGGATTTTTATACCTATTGTCAGGTGAAGTTATTAAAATATAGTTTTTTAATATTCCTTCGACTTTAACAAAATCTACAGAACCTATTTTACTATCCAGCCAGCCTTCTTTAAATGCTTTTGCTTTAAGATTTAAAGAGCTTGAAATCAAAAAAGGGTTTGTATAAATAGTCGATAATGAATCAGGGTCGTCTCCGTTAAGAGTATATCTGATTGTAGGATTTCCAAGAGGCTTGTAGAATTCTATTTTTAAAGAATCCGAAAACATTGTTTGTTCCGAAACTGTTCTTGGTGGAGAAAGCGGAACCCCCTTTGCAAAATCACTAACACCAAAATTAAATTTAGCAGTATATGAATTTATAAGTTCTTTTTGCTTTTCATTGCTAATCTTGGTCTTCCACAAATAAATATTTTTAATGTTCCCATCTTGAAATAACGAAACCACGCCTTTACTTGTTACATTGTTTTCATTTAAATTTAAACTCTCTACTGAAGCACTGATAGAAGACAGGGCTTTATCTGTAATTTTTGTGTTATTAATCTTTAGGTATTTTAAGTTTTTAAGTGACTTGATTTTATAAATTAATTTATCGTTTAAATTTGTATTACTTAAATCTAGCTTAATTAATTGCTCTTTTATTTTCAAAAGAGCAATTAAATGTTTTGAACTCAATTCTTTGCCTAAAAACTTTGCTTCAACAAAATTATTTTCATTGCTATTTCTCTCTAACCTGAAGTCTAATTCCATTAGCTTTTTTAAATGATTCAAACTAGGAGGTGATACATTTTTCTTTTTTTGAGGCAAAAAAGATATTAAAGTATTTTTATTTTCACTTGAAAGGTTCTCAATTAGTGTAACGTTCTCAAAATCTGATCCAGATTCAATCCATAACTTAATAAGTTGAATTTCTTGATTAGTTAATTGAGTATTCCCTTCTGGAGGCATATGCATTTCATCTTCAATAGGAAGGTTTGGGTAATTATACAAATGACTACTAGCGGGCTTAAAAGCTGTTAAAATCTCTCCAGATTCTCCCCCTTTTAAAATCGAGTTTTTGGAATCTAAAATCAACCCACCCTTCAACTTGTTTTGATTGTGACATTTAACACATTTACTATCTAAAATTGGATGAATTACTTGAGTATATAAATTAATACTATCTAATTTTACAATTTTAACTTCTTCATTAAATTCAGGAATTTTTAAATAATCCTTACCGTAAGTAATGCTTCCTCCATAATACCCTGTAATAGAAAGTAAAATAATAGCGAATACAAATAAAGGCACAAAGTATTTCTGGTAATTACTGTTTTTATACGCCCATAATAAAACGGCAATGGAGAATGCAGTTGAAATTCCTAGCCACATGTGTTTGTCTAAAATATCTTCTGAGTATTCTCCCCCAAGTGAATGAAAATAACCAAGCAAGCAAGCCAATACAGCAAAAACAAAAGAAAACAAAAGACCAAATCTTATAGGAATTGTATAGCTGTTTTTAAAGAATTTTTCGAGCAATACCAAACAAAAAGTCAGATATAAGGCGCCAATCGGCAAATGAATAATTACCGGATGAAATTTTCCTAAATAATCTAAGATTTCAAACATTTAAGGAATTATATAGCATATTCTGCGTCTAAAAGTAAGTTTTGATTCGAAGAATCACAAATGGCATAATTAAATCCTTTACGTAAACTGTACCCTGCATATTCGCCTTTTTTATTAATAGCAATAAACCCTACTTGTAGATAATCCCAAACTGGGCCTGATTTATGAATTTTAGAAATTCTTTCTACTATCTCTTTACATGCTGCTAAAGGAGTATAACCCTGTCTCATTAATTCAACGACCATAGCGCTTCCTGAAGTTCTAATTACAGCTTCGCCTAATCCAGTAGCAGCGGCAGCACCAATATCATTATCTAAAAATAGTCCCGCACCGATTATAGGCGAATCGCCAACTCTACCATGCATTTTCCACGCTGCTCCACTGGTAGTGCATGCTCCAAATAAATCTGCATTATCATCTATTAATAACATGCTAATGGTGTCGTGATTTTCTAAATTTATAACTGGCTGATAATTGGATTGTTTCTTCCAATTAATCCAATCTAATTTTGAAGCTTCTGTTAAAAGATTTTCTTTTTTAAATCCCTTGGAAACAGCAAAATCAAGAGCTCCTTTTCCTGACAACATCACGTGTGGCGTTTCTTCCATAACTAATCTAGCTACAGAAATTGGGTGTTTAATATTTTGTAAAAAACTTACAGAACCACAATTATTATGTTTGTCCATAATACAAGCATCTAGAGTCACTATCCCCTCTCTATCTGGATATCCGCCAAAACCTACAGATCTAATTTTTGGATCTGCTTCTGGAATTTTGACTCCAGCCTCAATGGCAGAGATTCCAGTTCGACCTTCAATCAAATATTTCCAAGCTTCTTTATTGGCAGGAACTCCATGATTCCAGGTTGAAATTATTCTTGGATAAACAGCAGTATCATTATTATTTATTTCACTATTACTATTATTGCAATTAATTAAGCTAGTCGCCCCAACTGATCCTAGTATTGATTTTTTAATAAAATTTCTTCTTTTATTCATAAACTAAATTTCTTTTGGGTATCTACTCAATTATTCCAACAGGCCTATTTTCTATTCCTACTATTTTAGTCAAGTCATCTCCAATTTCACTTCTTTTAATATCTGCTAAGGCTTCAATTTTTTTTACAACTTCTGGAAATTCTTGATAAAGATTTTTTGTTTCACTAGGATCTTTAGCCAAATCATATAATTCTTTTTGTTCTAAATCCACGTATTCATATTTAATAGGTATCCCATCGTTTCTTCCCTTTCTTCCATTTAACGTTCGATATCGATGAGGAAAATACATTTTCCAATCTCCATATCTTACCGCATGTAAACTGTTAACATGATAATAAAAAAAGAGGGCTTCGTGAGGAGAGTTCTTTGTTTTATTAATCAATACTTCCCAGATATTTTTCCCATCTATTTTATTTTCAGACAAACTAGAGTTAGTAACACTAGCAAAAGTAGGCAGCCAATCAATTCCCATCAAAGGAGTTGAAATAACCGTATTTGGTTTTATTTCATTTGGGTACCAAACTATACAGGGAACTCTTTGTCCTCCTTCCCAAGTAGTCCCTTTTCCTTCTCTATAAACTCCTGTTGATCCTGCATGCTCACCATAAGATAGCCATGGACCGTTGTCAGATGTAAAAACTACAATTGTATTATCTTCTAAATTATTATCCTTTAGTGCCTTCATTATTAATCCTACAGAATAATCTATTTCCTGTATAACATCAGTATAAAGACCATTTTTAGATTTCCCTTTAAAATCTGATGATGCAAATAAAGGAACGTGAGGTTGTGGATGAGCTAAATACAAAAAGAAAGGATTTTCTTTGTTTTTATTTATAAACTCCACGCTTTTTAGAGTTAATTCTTTTGTTAAGTTTGACTGATCTTCCAATATTTTTATTGGTTCTTCCTTTTCATAAAGCATTAAATCAGGATAGCTATCTGGATATTCTGCATGAAACGGCCACATGTCATTTGAATATAATATTCCATAAAAATCATCGAATCCATGTCTTGTGGGTAAGAATTTTTTATTGTCTCCAAGGTGCCATTTCCCATATATAGCTGTTTTATAACCGTTTATCTTTAACATCTCCGAGATTAGTAACTCATTTGGATTGATGCCTTTTTTTGAATTAGGACCTAGGGCCCCGCTAAAACCAATTCTATTAGGATAGCTTCCAGTTAAAATTGAAGCTCTAGATGCGGAACAAACTGCTTGAGTTGAATAATAAGAATTTAATAGAGCTCCCTCTTTAGCTAATTTATCTAAGTATGGGGTGTTTATTAATTTTGAGCCATAGGAACTCAAGTCTTCAAATCCTAGATCGTCTGTTAATATAAATATAATATTTGGTGATTTTTGCTCACCCACACTATTGCATGAAGAAAAAATTATTGATATTAAACATATTAATAGATAGGAGTCAGAAAATAATCTCATTAACAAGAATTTTAAGATTGATTTTTTTAATTTAGTAATTAATAAGGTAAGATCATAGGTCTTTTAGACTAGTGTATCGCGATACTCTTATTAAACTTCTATAATTTTAGATAAAAAATGAAAATTGTTAAAAATCCTTTCCTTATTAATCCTACTTATAATAAAATTTCTTCTATTTCAATTATAAATCAATGTTATTTTTGGATAGGCTATTTTATATTTAATACAGTTAGGTGGGGGAGTTTTTACGATGATTATATTTATTCACTAAAATCTAATTTAATTGGATTCCCAATTCATATTGTCCTTTGCTACCTTTTTATATTTATCTACCTGCCTAGGCTATTTAAAGGAAAAATTCTAGAATTTTTTGGTTTACTTATTTTTAGCTTAGGCATTGCTTTAGTGGTCAAGTTTGGGCTAACTTATTATTTACTTAACAAAGATGTCTTGCCTGAATTTGCAGGAGTCACTTCAAGCATAACTTTTAATTATATGATAGCTACTGTACTTGGCGAAATTTACGTCATAACATTTGTTACTTGTATAAAACTTGTTATTGATTGGATAAAACAAAGAGAATTATTAGCGTATACTAATAAAATGTTATTAGAGAATGAGCTTAAATACCTGAGATCTCAAATTCAACCGCATTTCTTTTTCAATACTCTTAATAACTTATATTCTTTAACTATTGATAAGTCTGATAAGGCACCTAATCTGATTCTTAAACTTTCTGATTTAATGAAATATTTCCTTTATGAAACGGGGAAAGAATTCCAGACTCTTGATAAAGAGATTATACATATTAAAAATTATATAGAAATTGAAAAATTAAGATATAATCAAGATTTAAAAGTTAAATTGAATATAAAAGGAAAATTAAAAACAACTAAGATAAGGCCTATGCTTTTAATACCTCTTGTAGAAAACGCATTTAAACATGGAGCTCGGAATTCAAAAAAAAATAGCTTTATAAATATCGATCTTCTTGTAACTTCAAAAATTATTCATTTTAGAGTAGAAAATTCCTTCTCTAAGCAAACTAAACCAATTACAGCTCAAATAGGAGGAATTGGACTTTCAAATATTAAAAAAAGACTTGAAATAAATTATGGTTTAGAAAATTTTAGTTTTAATACATTTGATGAAAAAAATAAATATATTGCCGACCTAAAAATTAACTTAAAAAATGATTAACTGTATAATCCTTGACGACGAACCCCTAGCTATAAAAGTAATTACAAATTTTATACAAAAAATTGATTTTCTTAATTGTATAGGTTCTTACTCAAATGCCAATGATTCAATGGAAACTCTCAAAAAACATAAAGTAGATTTGATGTTTTTAGATATAAACATGCCCTTTATTGATGGAATCAGTTTTTTAAAAAGTCTAGAAAACCCTCCAAGAACTATTATCACTAGCGCTCATTCTGAATATGCAATAGAAGGTTATGACTTAAATGTTGTAGATTATTTGCTAAAACCTATTCCTTTTTTAAGATTCGAAAAAGCTGCAAATAAGGCTTTTAAATTAATTACAAAAACAAATACTAAAAAACTTACTTTAGATTTCGTTTTTGTAAGAGTAAATAAATTAAATGTCAAAATAAATTATGAAGATATTTTAGTTATTGAGAGCTTAAAAGACTATATAAAGATTGTAACTAAAAACAAAAATTTTATAGTTCACACAACTCTAACCGCTTTCACAGAATCCCTGCCTAATTCAAAATTTATAAGAATTCATAGATCAACAACCGCTGCAATTAATAAAATTGATATCATTGACGGCAGCAATGCTTATATTAATAGAAAACTTTATAAAATAGGCGGAAGTTATAGGGAAGAGTTTAAAAATCTATTGATCAATTTTTAATTATTCGTTTATTAAAATTTCCGCTTTTTCAATTGTTGTAACAGGAAACTTACATGTATTGTCAACGCAAACATATATAAATGTTTCATCTTCAAAATACCTGTCTTTTAGCAAGTATATCTCAGAAGAGCTGTTTGACGCCGCAGTTAAAGTATTAGGTAAATATTTTAACATTAATTCTTTTGCCTTCATTTCTGCTTGTTTTCCACTAATAGCTAATTCATAAAATTTATTGGAATAGTTATGTGAAAGCCATAACCAAAAAAGGTGATCGGTAACTCTTTCTTTAATGTTTTCACTAATATCTTTAATCATTGCCTTGGAATGCTGACTATATTCTTTCTTTCCCAAATAATGCCCAAGTCTAAATAAATTAAAATTCATAACTGAATTTGCAGAAGGAGTAACCCCATCTTCCAAGGTTATTAGAGTATTTGTATATAAATTCTCTTTCGTAGTTGAAAATTTATAATATCCACTGTTTTCTTTAAATTTTACATTACTAAATTGAATGAAATCATTAGCTTTTGTGAGCCATTTTTCATCAAAAGTAACTTCATATAGGCCTATTAATGCATCTATGTAATAACTGTAATCTTCAAAAAACAATACCTGATTTACTTTATTAAAACTGTTTGTATGAAATATACTACTTCCCGAAATCATGAATTGACTTAAAGCCTTGTTTATTGAAAGTGCTTTATTTAAAAATATTTTATCTCCTGTTGCTTTATAGCTATCCACCAACCCTCTTATAGTTAATGCATTCCATGAGAAAATAATTTTAGTGTCTGTTATCGGATTGATCCTTTTTTCTCTAAAATTATATAGTTTTTTATTTATCAATTTTAACTTTGCTTTAAATTGATTTAAATCTAAATTAAGTTTTGAAGCAAACTTTTGATCTGAAGTTGTTTGAATAAAAACATAACTTTTTCTTTCCCAAAATCCCTTATCATTAATATTATAATATTCGCTAACCCATTTATAATCCTCTCCTAGCAACTCTTGAAGTTCTTCCTTTTTCCAAATATAAAAATCCCCCTCTTCCTTAGACCCATCTTCATAATTGGTGTCAGCTGAAATACTAGAATATATTAAATTGTCTTCTCCCGTCATTTTTAGTTCTAAAAAATTATAAATATTATTTAATTCTTCTTCAAATCTAGGTTCTTTAAAAACCTTATATGCCTTTGAAAAAACACTTAATAACTGAGCATTATCATATAACATTTTTTCAAAATGTGGTATGTGCCACAAATTGTCTACAGTGTATCGATGAAATCCTCCTTCAACCCTGTCATTTATTCCGCCTTGAGCAATTTTAATTAAAGAATTGTAAACAAAATTTTTCATTTCTTCATTCTCATTTTCAATAGAAAATCTTAAAAAGAAATTTAGCATTGATGGCAATGGAAATTTTTGACTATTTCCAAAACCTCCATTAACCTTATCAGTGTATTTAAATGCATTATTAGCTAATTGTTTTTGTAATTCATCAGAATAAACCTCTTTATCTGTAACAGGCTTAACTAAAGCCTCTTTTCGAACTCCTTCCTTAATATTTTTTGCATATTCTAAAACATCAGTCTTTCTGTTTTTATAAAATTCATTTATTTGATCTAAAACTTGCATCCATTGAAGTTTTGGCACATATGTACCTCCCCATATTGGTGTTCCATCAGGCAATGCTATAATATTCATAGGCCATCCTCCGCTTCCAGTCATTAAGACTAATGCTTTCATATAAATTTCATCAATATCTGGTCTTTCTTCCCTGTCTACTTTAATACTTATATAATTATTATTCATTACTTCCGCTACATCTTCTTTTTCAAAACTTTCTTCTTCCATCACATGACACCAATGACAAGATGAATAGCCAATGCTAATAACTAAAAGTTTATCTAAATCTTTAGCTTTAGATAACGCTTCCTTTCCCCATGGAAACCAGTTTACTGGATTAGAAGCATGCTGTTTAAGATATAGGCTTTTCTCTTTGCTTAATTTATTTTCCATATTTTGAGATAATACATTATTTGTGCATAATATAAAACCCAGAAAAAAAAGTGTTGCAGATTTTATATTATGTATTTTCATTTATCATCAAGTTTTTTTATCTAAATTAATTAAATATTAATTAAATTTTTATGTTTTATTCGTTTATTGAAATCTATAAAGAACTCCATTTTAAATTATTTTTATTTCTATATTCTTCTGTTTATTGTTTTGGACAAGTTGATTCAAATCAAAAAATTAAAATTGAAATGGAAGTTGACAGTTTGATTAATATCAGTATTTATGAAAAAGCATTCCCTGGTGCCCAAATATATTTTAAGCTAGACGATAAAATAATAATTAATAAATCATACGGTTTCCATACTTATGATTCCCTAATCGAAGTTGAAAATGATCATATATATGACTTGGCATCACTAACTAAAGTATTCGCATCTACTCTAGCAATTATGAAAATAAGCGAGGATTACAAAATTAATTTAAAAGACCCTATTTCAAATTATATAAAAGAACTAAAGAAATCAAATAAAAAAAATACTACTTTTTTTGAAGCTTTAAGCCACACTAGCGGATGGATTCCTTATATCAGTCATCAAAATTTTATAAAAAGAAAAAATGAAAAACTAAAAAAATCTGTAATCAGAAATAAAAAAACAAATCGCTTTAATTTAATGGTAAGTGAAAATTTATTTTTAAATAAAAATTATTATAAAAAACTTTTTAAAAGAATTAGAAAGTCTAAAATTGAAAATGTTGGATCATATTTATACTCTGGTCTTTTCTTTTTTTATGTCCCTGAAATAATTAAAAAAATAACTGGTAAAAATTTTGAAGATTACTTAAATGATAACTTTTTTAAAAATATTGGGAATAACTCAATTATGTTTAATCCACTAAAAAAAGTTAATAAAAAAATGATTGTACCAACTGAATTCGATTCAATTTTCAGAAAACTGTTAATTCATGGAACTGTGCATGACGAAGCTGCTAGTTTAATGGGTGGTATTTCTGGAAATGCAGGATTATTTGGGAATGCTAGTGAAATTGGAAAACTTTTAGATGTTATAGATTCTCAAAACAATAATTCCATTCTAAATGATTCAACTATAAGCAAATTCACTTCTTATGCCTATCCAAATAGCTCTATAAGAAGAGGTCTGGGGTTTGATAAACCACATCAATTTTCTAATCAAGATAATTACCCTAATAAAAAATTCTCTAAAAATAGTTTTGGGCATACAGGATTCACTGGGACATTCTTTTGGGTAGATCCTTCGAAAAAAATTAAAATTGTTTTTTTAACAAACAGAGTTTATCCTTCACGAAAAAATGAAAAACTCTTCGATAACGATATAAGAAATAAATTAATTGATATCCTTTTAACATCCTCTAAATCAATTCAAAATGAATAACTCTTTTAATTTAATTGTTTCAATTTTATTTTGCCTTTTAGCAAATGCTCAGCAACCAAAATTTATCGACTTATTTGATACGTCAATGAATTCGAGTGTCTCTTGTTATAGAATTCCTTCATTAGTAACTGCTCCAAATGGTACAATCATTGCCGCAATTGATGAACGCAATATTTCTTGCGGCGATCTAAAATGGAATAGAGATATTAATATTGTTCTTAGAAAAAGTCTTGATAATGGTGAAACTTGGAGTAAACTTGAAAAAATTATTGACTATCCTTTAGGAGAATCTGCTTCCGATCCTTCAATGATAGTAGATAAATTAACGAATGAAATATTTCTTTTTTACAATTATATGAATCTTGATAAAGAAAAAAATGTTTATTATTTGAAGTTTATAAAAAGTGTAGATAATGGGGAAAACTGGTCTTCTCCAAGAGATATTACCAACGAAATCACTCACGAAAATTGGAGAAAAGATTTTATGTTTATAACATCAGGGAGAGGAGTTCAAACATCAAACGGAACACTTTTGCATACTCTAGTTAATCTAAGCAAAGGCACTCATGTATTTGGCAGTAAAGATCATGGGAAGAATTGGTTTTTAATTGATAATCCAGTGAAGCCTGGTGATGAATCTAAAATAATAGAACTTTCAGACAATAACTGGATGATCAATTCTAGAGTTAATGCAGCTGGCCTTAGATTCACCCACACTTCGCCAGATAAAGGTAAAAATTGGTTTTCAAGCCCAAACAGTGACTTGAATGATCCCGGTTGTAACGCCAGTCTTATTAGATATAACTTTTCAAATAATTTGGAAAAATCTATTTTGTTATTTTCAAATGCCAATAACTCTAAGGAGAGAAAAAACATGACTATTTCTATTAGTTATGACAATGGCAAAACATGGCCTAATACCAAAACAATTTATACTGGAGAAGCAGCTTATTCATCTATGACAATATTAAAAAATGGCGAAATAGGCTTGTTTTTTGAAAAAGATAATTACTCAAAAAATGTATTCGTTAAATTTTCCTTAGACTGGCTAAGCAAATAAAAAATTTATTTTCTTTTTTTAACAAAATATCTTAAAATATTTTCAAACAAAAGAGAAGTTGGGTTATAAGCTATATGTCTTAATTTAGACTTTTGACCAAGAGCTTTCATGCCTATTATTTTAAATTTTTGACAAATTTATACTTTTCTTGAAATTTATATTACTTTTACTCGATTATTTTTTATTATAATTCTTCAAATTAAAAAATTGAACAAAACATCCGCTTTTAAACCATTTTATTTATTATTCTATTTTTTAATAACTCTATCACTTAGTGCGCAAAATAATCTAGAAAAAGCTTCTCCAGAATCACAAGGATTATCTTCTGAAAAATTAAATGATTTGAACTCAATTATGCATAGCTATGTTGACAATAATGATTTTTCGGCTATACAAACAGCCATTGTAAAAAACGGGAAAATAGTTCATTTTGATAGTTATGGCTATTCGGATATTTCTGAAAATGACAAGCTAGAAAGAAATGATATTTTTAGAATTGCTTCAATGACAAAACCTATAGTGTCTATAGGCCTGATGATGCTTTATGAAGAAGGTAAATTTCAATTGGATGATCCGGTTTATAAATACATCCCTGAATTTAAAAACTTAACTGTTAAAAAAAGGAAAAAAACAAAGCCAATAAAAAATGATGTTAAAATTATTGATCTATTAAGGCATTCTGCTGGCTTTAATTTTAAAGGCCCAGAAGATTATAGAAAAGTGATTGACATGGACCTTGAGCAATATACTCAAGATGCAATAAAAACCCCTTTATTATATGAGCCTGGCTCTCAATGGAGATATAGTTCTTCAATCGATATTTGTGGTTATCTAATCGAAATTTTATCAGGGATGAAACTAGATACTTTTTTAAAAACTAGACTATTTGATCCAATTGGAATGAATGACACTTTTTTTGAATTGCCTAAAGATAAAATACAAAGATTGACTACTTTATATATTAAAGAAAATGACGGAGAACTTTTGTCGTTTGATAATAAATCTAACTCTCCATTTGCCAAAAAAGTAATTCTTTTAAATAGTTCCGGCGGCCTGCTTTCTACTACTGACGATTACCTAAAGTTTTGTCAAATGCTTTTAAATAATGGGGCTTTTAATGGCCAAAAATTAATTACTCAAAAAACGCTTAAACTAATGAAAGAAGACCATGCGCTTGGGCTTAAATACAAAAAATTAATTTTTGGTAAAAAGAAAGGGTTTGGTTTAGGATTTGAAGTAATTAAAGAAAGTAATACCAAATTTGGTTCTAAAGGAACTTTTGGATGGGGAGGAATGTTTGGAACCTATTTTAGAATCGATCCTGTTGAAAATATGATTTTCATTTATATGACTCAATCTTTTGAAACTTATAAACTAAAATTATCCAATACTTATAGAGAATTAGTTTACAAATCGTTGTCGAACTAATTTATTTCTTTTTTGCTTTTGCTTTTAAAAGTTCATTTTGCTCTTCTAATAAAGAATTCATATTAACTAAAAGCTGTATGTTTTTAGGTGTAGAAACTGATTTATCTTTTGGATCTTCAGCTTTTTTATTTAACCTGTTAACAAACTTTACTATGATAAAAACTGTAAAGCCAACGATTAAAAAATCTAATAAAGTTTCAATAAAAAGTCCATAATTTATTGAAACTTCTTCGATGGTTAATTCCCCTAACATATTTTTTTGAGCCTCTCTTAATACCATTTTTTTGCTTTCAAGGTTAACACCATTGGACAACAATGATAAAGGAGGTAATAGCACTTTTTTAACTAAAACATCTATAACAGAGTTAAAAGACGCGCCAATTATAATCCCAATTGCCATATCCATCATGTTTCCTTTTACTGCAAACTCTTTAAATTCTTGTAATAATTTCATATCAATTTTTATATATTTTAAAGATAGTAAATAAGTTTATTCCCTACATTTATATGAATTAAAAGCCAATTATTGGTGTTATTTCTTAGCTGAAAGATTTTCAAATCTAGTATTGGCTATTGGGTATTGTTTCCAATCCTTAAAATCGAAATGCCACCATTCAAATTCATATACGACAAAGCCCTCTGATTCCATTGCTTCTCGCAATAACTTTCTATGCCAACGCTGCTCTGTTGTACCGCCATAATAATTTGGGAAAGATCGTTTGGTCATTTCATCATAACCCCCAACCATTTCTATTACTTTACCTGTTTTTAATTCATATAAAGTAAGATCAACTGCACAACCACGATTATGCCTTGATCCTTCCTCAGGATTTGCTACAAAAATTTTTTTGTCATCTGGAGTTGCGTCCCAAAACATTTTTGTAACATACCAAGGACGATAAGCATCGTGTATAAGCAGACCATATCCTAGTGAATTTAATTTTTGATGAGCTTTAATTAATGCTTCAGCAGCTGGCCTTTGCATATAGGCACTTGCTTGAGAATAAAATTTATTACTCATAAAATTGTTTGTGCTAGCATATCTAATATCATATTTAATTGTCTCATCAATTTCTTTTAATTCGACAAGGTCTGTCTTTTTAAAATTTTGATTTTCATTAGGGGGATTAGAGTTTAATGCAACTTTTCTTAACTCGTCTATAGATTTTGTCGAATTAATCTTAAATGTTTCTGATGCTGAGCCCCAAAGATTTAGGCGCTTAAAAACGGGACCATTTAAAACAGAAACTTCTGTTGCTATTCCACCATTTCCTCTTTTAAATTCTAACTTCTCTCCATGATACATTCCAGAATTTTCAGGGAAAGCAAATAAATCACCTTTAATATGAGACAATCTGTCCTTTTCAATCCATTCAATTAGGAGCCACAAATCACCCATGTCTTCATAAACAAATAGAACATTATGATCCCATCCATATTCCCCTATAAGACCTTTCCAATCATTTGGGAAGGACGTTTCCTTAGGCCGATTTTTTTTTAAAAATTTTTTCCCGTCTACCATTAAATCATCTTCTAATTTTTCAATCTTAAACATACCCTGAACAATACGCCCGTCTGTAACTATTCCCTCATCATTTTTTTGAAGGGGAACTTCAAAAAAATCTGTAACCAGAATTGTTTTGTCTCCCCTCATTTCAATATCAATATTAACATTGTTATGATCATAATAACCAACTAATGTTTCAGCTAATTCTTTACTAATAGGAGAAGTTTTTTTATAATTAGGGAGAGGCTTGCTTTCCTTGTTAGCTATCATAAGATCTAACGCATAATTAGATAGTTTTGTAGTAATAGAATTAGTAATGTCAACAGAAGATGTCGTAACAACACCAAATTTTATTTCAGGCAGAGCAAATAACTGAGTTGAAAAACCATAAATTGCACCACCATGGCCAATTTTTTGATAACCCTTGTGTTTAGATAAGGCAAAACCAATTCCGTAACCATTGTTATAATCTCCTTCAAATTGAGGAGTAATCATTTCTTTCAATGTTTCAGGCTTAATTACAGTTTCCTTGGGGCCAATGCCATTAGAGAAAAGCATTTTTAAAAATTTTGCCAGATCAGTTACTGGAGCATAAAGACTTCCTGCTGGAATCATCCCTAATTCAAATGTTGGTGCAGGAAACTCACGACCATCATAGCTCCACATTGTAGCTTTTGCCAACTTTGACTGTATTTTCTTATTTGGAGCAAAAGAACTATTAGACATTCCTATTTTTTCAAGAATATTTTTTTTCATATAGCTTACATATGGAGTTTTGTAAACTGATTCCAGCGTATACCCAACTACTGCAATTGCTGCATTTGAATACTTTATTTTGCTTTGAGGAGGGTGAACTAACGTTGATTCTATAATACTTTCAACAGTTGTTTTTAAAGAAACTTCATCATCAGCAAAATAATTCCCTTTTTTTGGCTCTCTAATCAAACCAGATCTATGAGACATCAATTGCCTTAGGGTTATAGGAATATCATACGGATTATTTGGGGTGAAGTCAGGTAAATATTTTTGAATAGGGGCATCAAGATTAAGTTCTCCTTTTTCAACACGCTGCATAATAGCCATATCAGTAAAAAGCTTTGAAACAGATCCAACACGATAAACCGTATTAGCATCTGCAGGAATTAAATTCTTTGGATCTTCATGGCCAAAGCCACTAGCCCAAACAATTTTTTGATCACTGACCAATGCTATTGAAATTGCATTTAAGTTTTTACTTTTTATTTCATATTTTATCGCATCTTGTAGTTTTTCTACAATTAATTCATAGCCAGGAGAAACGGCTATGTTTTGTAAACCTCTATCACAACTTTGAAAAAACACAAAGAAGAAAACAGCTGGCATTATTCCTTTAGAAAGTTTTTTGATCATAAAACTAGTGATGAATAAAATTAAAAATACGAAAGATTTAATCAAGGAGAAAACTATGTTGGCTTTCTGTTATTTTATCTAAAAGTAATTTATATCACATGAAGACAATACAGAAATTGATAGAAACGATAAAGTTGTTATTTTCAAGGATAAAAGAGGGTTACAGTAACCGACTATGCTCCTTTGTTAAAATAACCATATAACTCTATACTATTAAAATATATAAACAATATTAGTATAGAGTTTTTTATGAATGTTATTGTCATATTTCTTCTTTTGTTAAGCCATAAGAACCGCATATTCTTATTAGTGTAGCAATCGGTGAATAAAGATTGCTGTTCTTGATATTAAAGCTTCCATTGTTTTAAGGTTAACTGTTTCCTGAGTTGTATGCGCTCCGTTACCCATTGTCCCTAGCCCATCTAAAACATCAACATAATCTGCAACGAAAGACACGTCTGCAGCACCTCTTTTCCCAGGATCATACGGGAGTACTTCACCTTGTTTAAGAGAAAGACTTACATCACTTAATAGTTTTAAAAGTCTCATATTTCCATCACTAGCTCTCATTGCTGGATAACTGTCAGTAAAAGATATGGATGCTTTTGTAAAGGGTAGTGATTCTTCAACAATCGTCCTCATTTTATTCCTGGCTCGTTCTTTTTGTTCTTCAGAAATAAAACGTAATCCTCCATTCACTCTTGCAATTTGAGCTATTACATTAGTTTTTCCAAAAATCACTCCTTTACCTTTTTTATCATCATAATCCACGAAAGTCCCTCCCATTAAATTTCCAGGATTAAAAGTTAGTAATTCTTCACCACGAACTTCTTCATAAAATTTGCTCAAAATCCGTCCCATTTCAAAAATAGCTCCAGCTCCAATGGAATCTCTAAAAATTCCTGAAGAATGAGCCCTTTTACCAGTAGTTGTTACACTCCACCCTGAAGATCCTCTTCTGGCAATAGTTGCATTATTGTATCCTGTTGAGTTTTCAAAACCTAATGCAATATTACTATTCTTAGCAGCATCAATTAAATCTTTTCTTGATATACTTAATGGTTTTCCTGTGCTTTCTTCATCTCCAGTCATCGCAACTGTTATAGTAGAATTATCTAATAAATTTAAATCATCTAAAGCTTTAAGAGCAAAAAGCATAACTACATTTCCGCCCTTCATATCATTTCCTCCGGGAGCATAGGCAATAGTATCTCTTCTTTCAAAAGTTTGAAAAGGACTGTTTTCTTCAAATACTGTATCTAAATGTCCAATAAGAAGTAGCTTTTTTCCTTTAGAACCCTTTTTATATGCAAAAAGGTGACCAGCTCTATTCATTTCTTCAGGCATTTCAATCCATTGAGTAGAAAAATTAATATCATCAAAAGCACTTCTAAAAGAAGCTCCTACCATTCTGACACCCTTTTTATTTAAAGTTCCACTGTTTATATTTACTACTTTTTCTAAAAAAATAACAGCATCTTCTTGATTTAAACTTACCTGTTTCAATATTTTTTTTTCTAATCTAGAAAGTTTTGTTTGCCCAAAAGAAACAAGTGGAATAAATAGTAATAGTAGAAGGAGTTTTCTCATAATCTAAATATAAGAATTATCTAAACCTTATTAATCTTCTCCCTTTATAGATGACTGTGTACGCGATAGTTCAATAGAAATTAATTTTCCATTTTCCAAAAAGCAATTCCTCCTGCTTGCTTTCCTACATTTACTGATGATATTTTTTCTAATCTTTTTAGACTTATAACATCTACCACACCTGGTTCACCACCAATACCTTCTACAGAAACAAAAGCGTATTTACTATCAGATGATATAGCTATTCCATGAGATACACTTGTGGTGTTTTTTATTTTACTTAAAAGAATCATATTGTCCAAATCCCAAATTGCAGTACTTCCTTCGTTTTTTAAAGTCGCTACTAAGTATTTTCCATCTGGAGAAATTTCCACGTTATATGGGCCCTTGCCTGTTGATATCCTATTTGAAATTTTCCAATTTTCTAAATCTACTTCAATAATTTCATTAGAACCATTACATGCTATAAATGCTATATTTTTTGATGGGTGAGGAATTACCCAAGTAGGTTTAATCGTTGAATGATTCATTTCGCTCATTTTCATTTCCATTTTATCATTCATAGATTTCCCCATGTTCATTTTATTACTAAGGTTTAATTTTCTTGAAACTTTTAAAGTAATAGCATCAATTTCGTAAAGTTCGGAAGACATCATTGAAACAGAGTACTGCTTCAAACCATCATAAGATATTCTTGAGCCATGTGGCATTATTCCTGTTTTTATTCTTTTTATTTCAGCCATTGTTTCTGGATCAACTACAGACACACTACTAGGTTTCATATTCCCATGAAGGTTGAAGTTTACACAATATAATAATCCAGTTACAGATGATATTTGCATTGATGCTGGAAATAATCCCAATGTAGTTTGATCTAGGGGTTCATTATTTTTGGTTGAATATTTAATCAGTTTTCCAAAAGGATTTCCATGAGCAAGAGATAGGTACCAAAATTCACCATTAGGGTCAACAGTTATACCATGTGGACCTTCGATTTCTGTAGGCAAATAACCCACTTCAAATCGCTCAACTTCTTTGGCTTCAGTTTCATTAAATTTTATCAATGAAACAGTGTCATCAGACTCAGCTGCAACATATACATAATAATTTTGAGCCTGGATTTGATTATAAAAAAAAAAAATAACTAGTAAAAATCTCATTAATCCAAAATATGTTGATTAGTTTTTGAAGTATCTGGTTTAACTGGAGCAACTTTTGCAGCTCCTATTCCAGTATTAAAATCAGAATAAAAAACGTGACCTTTATATAGTTGTGCACCCCAAACCATTGTATCGTTCGGAATATAGCCATCAGGACTGCCTGATAATATATAGCCAATTTCTCTACCTTGTTTATATAGGTCACCTAGTAAGTCTCCACTTATATCAACGACCCTAACACCCCCAGTATACATAGCCACATAAAGTATATCATCTTCAATCCAATAATTATGTGATCCGTGACTAGGGATCTCATATCTCGCGACTTCCTTTGGATCATTTAAATCGGTAAAGTCAACAAAATGTATGAATCCGGCAGTTTCACTAGGCCCCTTTGAATTAACACCATTTGGGAAAATTTCATCTCCAAGAACTGTGTAAAATTTTCCTGTAGATTTACTTTTGAATGGATAGGTTGCATGATGTGCTCCACTATCATAACTATAATTTCCAAAAGCTACTGGATTTGAGGGAGACCCACCTACAATTCCGTTACCAACATCAACTAAATAAACGCCATCTTTCCAATTAGAGGAATAAGCTATTCCATTTTCAATCCAAACATCATGAATAGACTGACCTTCCTTTTCAATTTCAAACATACCAACCTCATAAGGATTCTTTGGGTCTTCTATGTTGATGATATAATATCTTTCACCATTACTTAATGCATAAACATGATTTTCATAAATAAATACATTATGAACTCCCCCTGTCAAGTTTTTAGTATACTCGGATATTATGTTTACATCATATGGGTTTGAAACATCGATTATTATTATTCCATTTTTTCTATTTGAAGCCCCCTCTCTGCTTATGACACAAATTTTTCCATCAGATGAAACCTTTACATCATTTACAGTTCTTGCATCAACTTGAACACTATCAATTTTTTTTATATTTGAAGGCTCAGTAACGTCCCAGAAATAAGATGTGCCATCAGCTCCCCAGGTCCCTGTTACTGCATAATCATTTCCATCAACACCTTCAAAAACCCAAAAATCTGATGTATGTTTATCGTTAACTAATCCTGTTCCCACTGTATTCATCTCTCTTTTAACATTTCTCTTAAAGATATTTACAACTTTTGATGTTGAAATATTACCAACTCTTGCAGTAACAATATATTTTCCTGCAACATCACCAACAAACCTGCCGTCTTGCAAGATTAAACCAGATGCTGTATTACTTTTGTCAAATGATTTTCCAGTAAAAGAAAACTCAATTGGTAGGTTTTCTATAACTTTCCCTTTTTTATTATAAGCTATTGCTTCAAATTGAATCACATCTCCAGTTTTTGAATTTTCATTATTTGAAACTAATTCTATTTTAGATGTTGGATTTTTCAACACATTAACATTAATATTTCCTTTAATTCCGTCAAAATCAGCTTCAATAGTAGATACCCCATCTTTAACAGCCAAAATATTATTTGAATTATCAATATTTATTTTATCGTTTAATGCTTTTAGTGAAAAACTAACTTTTGAAAAATATTTAATTCCGATATCAGAACTCCAGTAATCTATAGTTCTTATAACATCTAGCTCATCTGTAATCTCATAAATAAGAGGAATATAATTACCAACATAAACTGAATTATCATCAAGTTTTAATGTTACCTTTTTGATTTTTGGATAATTAACAAATACTTCGAACGTTCTGCTATGTCTTTTTCCTCCTTCTCCAATACAAATTGCAACTACTTCGTGTGTTCCTGGCTCATTTGCTTTTATAGATCCATTTTCAACATCAACTGAAATTGAATTTGCAGAACTAAATACTCCCTTTTTGTTGTAATAAATAATATTACTGCAATTAGACTTCAATCCATCAGAATTAGAAACATACGTGTTTGGAGTAAATGTTTCGCCTATGTTTAATGTAAGTCCATCAAGATCAGAAATTATTGTCTTGTTTTGAGAATATAATGTTATAATAAAACAAGAAAAAACTAGAGTTAAAATTATTTTTTTCATAATAAGTTAGTTAGAACTGCTCAATTTAATAAAAAAAAGGGAATTTGCTATTATACAAAAAGATGAATCAAAAAATCTGTAGTTGTTAATGACAGTCAACAAATGGATGTTCATGAACCTAAAGAAGCAGCTCCAACATGAATAAAAGAAGATTATTCTCTATTTGTAGCCTATAGAGAGGATGCGTTAAGACTCTTAAGAATGACAGAAAATGGAGATGAACAAGTTGGAAACTCTATTGTATTTGAATAAGTGCCTAAATAAGTATCTTAGTAACGCGAAAATGGATACAAAAATAGAAATGGCATACGTAATGGCATACGTATTAATAAATTTTCACTCAAAAAAACATTCTTTTTATTGAATAAAATGGGGATGTAGCTCAGCTGGCTAGAGCGCTTGACTGGCAGTCAAGAGGTCGTGGGTTCGAGTCCCATCTTCTCCAC
>LWDU01043766.1_pt1 | contig 49508 bp, 94 predicted proteins | sample 727161 | NCBI WGS metagenome assembly LWDU01 (sample SAMN04566230, study PRJNA314399) | hydrothermal vent metagenome | isolation source: deep sea hydrothermal plume seawater | place: Mexico: Gulf of California, Guaymas Basin | collected 2004-07-11
AGTTTCAGCATCGACGCCGTCCTTGCCGGTGGGATCGCCACTATGAGCGTGTTTTTTCACCTCGGCCGGGGCTTTACCGTAAAGTTTCTTCATCGACAACCGATAAAATAAAGATGCCAATTGACCGTCAGTGATGGTGATATCTTTCGTCGCAAGACTTCCGGGTGCGGTCTGTCCTTCTGTGTCAGATCTCCCAACTCGTACATTTCGGTCGGACCAATAGGATGCCATGGCCTCACCGGTCTTGGGATCGTACTCTATATCAGTTCTGTCCGCGCGTGAGTCTTTCCTCGTGGGTTCATCTTTTGGCTTAGCCTGAGTACCCATGGCAGCACTGCCAGGCGCTTGAACGTCCGAAACCGGGAGCGTGTCTCCAGTGACTGCGTCTGAGAACATTATGTCTTCGATAGTAATGTTTGGGAGCTGAATTCCTACGAGTCTTGTGCCAGACGCTGCCTCATTATACTTTACGTGAATGTCGGCTTTGTCTGTAGGAATATCAACTGTTCCTGTGTCGCCTTCGATCACAAAGGGGTTCCCGTCAGGTCTACCCAGATCAATGCTCTCTTCACTCATCACCGGGCTACCTACGACTGCCTTTTTCATGTTTAGGTAGAGGCCATGCAGTAGCTGTTTTACAGCTTCTGCAGTTCCATCGTCAATCCGTTCCTGTTTCCAGGCAGAGTCGGGCCCCTGAAAGACCTTACGAACGATAGGACTCCAAGGTCCTGTCTCAATCTCTCGAGTGTATCCAGTCAAAGCATCAGCTACTGAATGCTCTGCTAGCTTTCCAATAACTTTGCCCTCCGTAGAGAAATCTCCCATCGTGTCTAGCTTTAAACGTGCCTTTAAATCAGCACTAGACAGATCGGTGTGTGCTGCAAGACCTGCACCCAAAGCCTTAGGGATAAATAGATCTGCCTCAACGAGTAGATTATTCCTCAGCAGGTGACGAATCCACTCTCTTAATAACTGTTCATTCATCTAGATCACCGCTCTTTGCTCATTCATTAAAGACATTCTAACCCATCTTCTAATTATGTTTTCTGCGATGATTGTTCCAAGCTTTTGTACTGCGGCTTCTGCCAGGATATCGAGATCCTTCAACTCCTGCGCGATCATCGCCCACACCCATGCCTTCGCTTCCGTCTCGTTCTCAGCGCCGTCCTCTCCTGTGGGGACGTGATCACTGAGGTCACTCCAGTTAGATGTGACCCAGGTATGTATATCATCCCGAGACACAGGAGCAACTTCTATGCCCTGCTGAATGACGATATTGTTATCGCTCAGGAAGCGCTTTACAATGTCATCACGGACTTCTGGCGCTCCCTGGAAGTACTCTGTAGCTGTGTGAACCGGTTGTCCTGTTAGTTGGCGTTGCACAGCAGCTGTTCCCATCGCAGCAGACACACCACCTTGCTGAGAAAACAGATCGACCTCCTGGGTCAGAATGCTGGCATCCTTTCCGAGGAAGACTTGAGGTGTCCTGTTGCCGTCAAAGTGTCGGAACTTGATGTATGCCAACTCCTTGTCCTTGAGGGTGTCTGTCCCATAGAGTTTGTAATACACTGACGGGTTCACACCTTCTCTTGGCGGTTCTTCCACTACACGGAATTGTGGGATTCCCGGGTAGAATATCGAATCGATGCCCACCACCCCTCCAACATCAGCAACAGCAGTGCTTGGCATCTGGTTCCATGGTACCGTAAACTTTACGTACACAGTCTCGCGAGTATTTTCCTTCCCTGCAGCTACTCCAAATAGTTTTCTCGTGGCGTCATCGACGATCGCATCCTTGTAACCCATCGTATCAAGAAGATCTGTGAACTCATCGTGCTTATCCTTAAACAACTTGAAATACGCAGCCTGTGCTTCTTTGGCAACAGGGTCCTTGCCCGGATTCTTCATGTTCCCGAACCCACTATCCAAGTAGTGCTCGTATGTCCATGTATCTTTACCTCCTTGGAGAAGGTAAGGGATCCCGCGGGGTGTCATACGAAAATAAGTCTGGCCCGAGTCTAAGTCCTTGGGAGATATCCCACTCCGAAACTCCACACCATACCCAGTTCTCTTCGGATTCTTTGGAGAGGGATCTGGAACATGTACTGATGGGCCTCCTATCTTTGACCGTTCCCACATCGCGATGAATCGCTCATCTGCGATATCAATCCCCATGTTAGTCATCTCACGACTTAGCTCAAAAGCGGGTATCGTGAATGCTGGCTGGTCTTTCTTATTAGCAACAGGCTGACCTTTCGCATCTCTCTTTAGTTTTATTACGCTGCGACCCAAAGAGATGTTTGAAGACGCGTCAGGCTTCGTTGTTATGAATGTCTTTGGTTTTCCTGTGCCTATATCTACATCAATGATCTTATCCCTGTATTCAGGGTTTGCTGTGTCTTTATCTAGCACATACTTGCGAACCAGAGCTTCAATGGCTCTGTAATAAATATCAGAAGAGATGTACCCTTCGAGATACTCTCCTTTTGTTAGCTTCCCTCGAATCAAACCACCCACACGAAATTCATCGTTGACCTTCACATGAACATCGACGCCCTTGAGAATAACATCTATCTCATCATTCCCTGGTTTTGGCTTCGATCCGTTTCCAGTTAGCGGATCAATATCAATGGCTCGATTCGAGCCTAAGTCACTCAAGGCAGCAGACGCCTGTTGCTTCATTGCTGATAAGATTCCTTGCACCTTGTTCAGGTTCTGAGCCATCGGGCCGGCCGGATTGTTCTCATCTTTCACCAGGTTATTTGCAGCCACGAAAGCTGAGCTGTATCTGGCATCTTTTTGGCATTCAAGCCACTCTGAGTTTGAAAGGTCGCCCGGATTTATTGCAGCAAAATAAACAGCCCATTCGGCTACAACCGTCATGTGACCGCTTGCAGATCCGCCGAATGGGCTGTCAGGTGTTGAGTCACCAAGTCCAGCAAGGGGTTTCTTAGCTTCTAATAAAGCGCCCCTCACCCATGTTCTCAATAGGCTTGTAGTAATCAATTCAGCGACTCCGTACATTATAGATATAAATATCACGCAGTCTGATGCTAGTGATTTAATCTACTAAAAAAATAGCCCAAAACATAAATGAACTTATGCACAATAGTGCAATTGCTCCTCCAGCTGTCATACAACCTCCACTAACGATGCTTCAAATAGTTTCTAAAACAGATACCTGCAAAAATAGTACAAACAATACCCAAAGCTATGCTACCTTGCGTGAAAGCACCCACAGCAAAAAAAGTATTGAAACCTGAGCAGAACAAACTAAACATTGGATTACTAAAAAATCTCATCTCATTCTCCTAACGATTCTTCTTGAAGTGTGGATCAGCAGCCTTGCCTGTCTTGAATTCAGGTCTAGCTTCCCCCATGCAATAACCCAGTTCCTTTTCCATCTTGGTGGTATCCCACCCTTTTGCCTTATGTCGATTAATCTTGCTATTCAAATGTCGAATATGTTGATTCTGTCGCTGTGCTTTACTTCCCATCTCTTCTCCTAGTTAAAAAGTTTTACAAATTTCTTGTATTCTTCAGTTGTACAACTTAACACTTTATTGCCGTTCTTGTTAAACTGATAGAATGTGTGCCCTGCTATATGAGTCACGGTCACATCAAATGTGTGCGTTTTATTATACCCACGAACCTTTACAGACTTAACGGTCTCAGTCATTTATCTGCTTACACTCTGGACATGTTAATGTCATATTACTTTGATTATCGATCTTAACGTGCCAATCGAGCTGAGTTCCTAAGTTAGCTTTATCAACATGCTTCTGACATTTGGAACAGTTTTCAGGCATACTTTGGATTGCCCTTCCCATCTTTTTCAGCTTCTTCTTTGCTGCCTTCTTCTGCTCTTTTTCTTGTTTTCTTTTCATTGCTCGAGACATTGAACCCATTCTTAATCTCCGCTATTTGTTTTTTGAGATAAGATTAACGATTCTTCAGGAGCCCAATGATAAGCGTCATCAATAGAAACGCGATATTCATCCACCTCAATGATACGAATGGGGCGACCTTCTACGTAGACTTCACTTCTACGCCTGTCAACAATCATAGCACATCCAGCATTTCGAATCGCTGTGCTAATAGCAAGAGGTAAAGATAATGTCAACAAACGACACTTAACTAAATCACCGACTTCAAATTTCCATGGATTTACATACATAACTTTCTCTCTAAAATGGTAGCTGAGACGGGATTCGAACCCGTAAGCCCAATGGGGCGCGAGATTTTAAGTCTCGTGTGTATACCAATTCCACCACTCAGCCAAAATGGTAGGCCCACCGAGACTCGAACTCGGAACCCTTTGTTTATGAGACAAATGCTCTGACCGATTGAGCTATGGGCCTGGGTGTGTGAGGCACCTATTATGACTTCCGTACGTTTGTTTCATTTTTGCAACGACGGGCCAGTAGGCCGTGCCTCCCTGCGCCTATGTGAACATCAGTTGTCCCTCGCTCTCGCGACCGATGTATCAACTTTTCTATTTTACTCTGTTTCTCCGTAATGTTCAACATTATCTCAAATTCTTAAAAGTTTTTGTATACTTCTTCCACGTGCTTTCTTTTAGCATAGAGCTAAAACCCATGCGGCTAAAACACTCTCGAATTTTGTCTTCATCCAATGTCCCGGAGGCTGTGATGTAATCACATGGTTGAAAGTTCTCAATCTGGGCCAGAGCAATAAGACTCAGATTCCTCTCAAAGATCTTACGTCTGGCTGCAATGCCCAGGAAATCTTCCATTTGTGCTGGATTGGTGCAAAGTTTTTCTGCGGTCTTTGATCCCACACCTTTAATACCCGGAATATTGTCTGTCTTGTCGCCACATAGAGACTTCCATGTCAAGTAATGATATGAAGGCTTTGCAACGTAACTCTTCTTAATAGGATGATAGATCTGAATGTTCGGATTATCATCAAGCAATTGAATAAAGTCTGAGTCACCTGACACGATCACACACTTGTCACCTTGCTCATCGTAATATCTGGCAAGATTCCCAATCAGATCATCGCATTCTAAATCTGCTGCTTGAGCTACCTGAAATGGGAAAGCATCTTTGACCAGCTCGATTATCTCGTGTTTTTGCCGATGAAAACTTGCTCCCGGTGAAACTCTATCTGCTTTATAAGACGGCATTGCATTCAACCTATGCTTAGGAATACCCTCGAGAACAAAGTAAACACGATCAGGATCATGAAGTTCAATCAATGGTCGGATTCCACGAAAGAAGTTATAAACAATTGCATGATCTCCCTTAGTAAACCCGCTTCGTGCGCGGTGGATTAAATTATATGCATCAAGCAAAATGACTTTCATATCTATGCCTGCCTTTGATGCTCGAGATGTTGACGGATTTTCATTCGTTCTGCGGCTGCAGCGCGATGAATCCCGATAGCATTACCCAGGCCGAGGCCTGTTCCGATACCACATGCCCAGCAGAAAAACATGTATGACAAGTCCCACAAAAGATTTTCCATTATTATCTCTCCTTACTTTACTATTCTACCATATTATGATCAGTTTTACACAAAACTCTTAACTCGTCTTGATATGATTTTGAAATATTGCCATGATCCCACAGCACTGCAATGAGCGGCGGGATCTCAACATTGCTAATGACCTCAACAACAATCCCTACGTCGAGCTCGCCATCGATGGCAAGATGATCCACGTCTGCTACCAAGTCACCGACTTTCATCTGCAATCCTAATGATAAGTCTATCAAGATACCACTTGGCTTTCTTAAGATCCTCAAGAGGCACATTCTTGTGTCTGTGCCGAGCAACATACTTGATTACGTTTCCTTCACAGAAGTTAAGATCCCAGTCCTCAATAGCATCGATTACCTCAATCTTTCCTTGATTGTAGTGGGAAGGATGATCAACCATTTCCTTAACAGTCTTTTTCACGAGAGGCTCTCCAGTCTATAAATTTCCAGTATAGCCTTTCAGAAATATCATAAAGGCCGTGTAACAAAATAAAAGAAACTATAATAGCTCCAATTAAAACTACTTCATCGTTCATAAATCTATCCTAAATTATAGCTTACTTACTGTCGATGTTCACATTTCTAGAACGGAACTTTTCAACAATCGGAATTAGAAACATCACGGCAATACAACCAATCATCACGCCAAACGTCATTCCCTGCATCGATGGATCGATAGCAGCAGCAGCACCATCTGATACTGCATTGAAACCTGTAGCGCCAACAACTGCGCCGAGCAGCGGATTAGCTTTCTTTCCTAGTTTTTTAGCTAGCCACCCTTCAATGTCCATGCCCAAATACATTCCAGCAAGGACAACGCCATTATCGACTAGACCAAAGACCGTGCCGTCTGGTAGACTCTCAAACACTTATCTATCTCACTTGCATTTCTTAATAACAAGTCTTACATTTTGAACTGCTTCGATCTCATAGCCGTCGTGCCGATAGCAAAACTTTCGTACATTATCATCAGCACTGCATGAAACAACATTGGGTGTTCGATTATATTGTGCTTCAACAATTTTCTTCATTTCATCGGTAACACCTACTTCATGCAACTCTTTGGTAAATCGAAGTATCAAATCTTCATACTGGTCTTTATGCACTACTGCCATCCCATCAGGTCACGGACCTCTTGAAAGAAAGAATCTGGGTAATCGGGATAGTTGTGCTTTCGACAGGTTACTTCATTACCGTCTTCGTCGCTCCACAGAAAACCGCCGTCTCCGCCTTCAGCCATGTCGGCATACTGCCAGCGAACTTCACGGAGCATAGAAGAACCAGCCTTGCTCGATTCCATTTGACGATATCGGACTATCGTCTCCACAATTTTCACTTCCACTTCATTACAATTCATTTTAGTTTCCTATCTAGCTGCCCAATCAATATAAGCCATCATACAATGCGTAATTTGCTTATCATACTTCTTATCATCTACAAATAAGTCTTCTTTTCTAGCTCGAGTCCTTCCGCGGCGCCAGGCTTCAAATTCTTCAGCTACAATAGAAACTCTGATTGCATGAGATTTCACATTAGCATACGGTTCTGAACGAACATACACAGGATGATCTGAAGCGAATTGTTCAGCAGCTGTCGCTGATATCTCCAGATGACCATACTCGTGAAGAAGTGTATAAAATCTATTTTCAGGATGCAGTCTAGAATCAATGTGCACAATACGATCATTGAAGTCGACTTGATTGTCAGCACCTGTGTATACTTGAAGTTCGAACTCTGCATCACTTACCCATCGGGCAACCGTATCAATCTGTCCCAGCCAGTCACTCTTTTTCATCAATCACCTTCTCAAGAACAAGCCCTTTGTAGAATCCGCCCCTTTGCATCTTTTTCTTTTGAGCGGCTGCGGTCACATCTTCTAAGCTGATCTTGTGAAGCCAACAAATCGAACACAGGACTTCATACATGTCAGCTGCTTCTTCAACAGAAGGTTCTTCAATGAATTCATTTAGTTCTTCCGTCATCTTGGAGTATAAACGCGCTTCAAATTCAACGTAGTCAGCTTCATGATAAGTACAATTCTTTCCAGACTGCTCAATAATTTGAGGAATTAGATCTCTAACTAGTTTCACCTGCTACCTCTATGCGCTTAAAATACATATATTGAATTGTGCCGTCGATATCTTCATACGACATCTTTTCGTCATAGTCATCTGGGGCTTTTAACAAAACAAATGGGCCTTCTTCTATGGGCTTCAAGCGTTTTAGTTGTTGTATACCACCTGTCTTCCAGTCACGAACCATTGTTTTAGTAACCTTTGTATACATACCGTCGGCTTCTTTCCTGAACGTCACGACTGTTTCATCATGCTTGTCGGGCCCAGCAATGTCGATACTTTTTCTTGACTTAAGTGACACTGATCACCTCAATCCCGTGACCGTAAGTCACACTTTCTTTCATCGGATGACCAGGTATAATCTCACTACCAGATAGCCACATAATTGTCCACCGCGGGGTTGTCTTCTGATTATTGTCCTCATTGAGTACTAGACCAATCGCTCCATTGGGTACTCCTCCAGCTGCTCTTGTTTGACAAACTCTTATAAGATCGCCTACTTTCATGTTCGGCTTTAGATTATTCATTTGTCTCCTTAATTGTTTTCATGTCTTTGCTTCGTTCAGTCCAGATTGTACCGTTACTCCACAAAACTAGAATATCTTTTCGACCAACATATACACCCGTCTCAATAATAATACCTTGGCGAACTGGCCGACGATTCGAACACTTTATCAAATCACCGACCTTCATTGATTTTTTCCCATGTTGTTTCAAAAATATAGTGTCCCAAAGTGAGAATTGAGTGAAGCAAAAGCGTAATTCCTGTTGCTGATCTCACATCTCCCGTAGCTGCCCACATCACTAATAGTGTAATTATGATAGAAATTCCGCGCCAAGCGATGACTTTCATCAGCTTATTCTTCATTAATCACCTCTAGCGTGCTCCAAGCTAGTGTATGCTCATATCCAAGCTGTGGAAACAAAACAATACCAGACGCGTCGCATCTGTGCTTAGTGTATATACCCACTTCTCCCTTGATCGTATGCTTCATTGGAATACATCCAACTCCTTTGACATACACTGAAGATTTTGGTTGCCATGCACATCGAACCAAATCACCGATTTTCATGAACTTTCCTTGGGCATATGTCGAAATATGAAATAGGGATAGTAATCATCATAGTTATGTGTTCCAAACTCCAGCCATACATGACCGTCATCAACATCCACTAAACGATATCCTTGATTATATGAATATTCAGATTCGTCCTTTTCAGAATCATATATAACAATTCGCACCTTTGAAATAGGCTTCTTGAAAAAGATGCTAGTATGTTGATCCGTATAATCGATTGTTCCAAGCATGGAACGGTAACCATCATTTGGATCTTCGAGCACTTTAAACACAATTCCATCCACATTAAATGTATTGTCGCCTCCGTCTGCTCCGTAGTAGTCCAAGATACTACCCGCTAGATTTTGAAAATGTTGAAGAGCCATAGCCCGTGTAGGGCTGGCAGGCGTATCAAGTTCATGATTATCATAGTTTCGAGAATTTCCTGAAAATAAGTCTGTCATTGTGAATGCACGGTAATAAGTTGATTATACCTCTATTATATACCACCGGGAGATGTTTTACATAAAAGCTCAATCTTTACTAGGCTTCTTCAAAGTCTGCATCGATCACATCATCTCCAAGATCATGCTTACCTTCTTCTTCAGGAGATTCTTCTGTCATATCAGAGTGCTTAAAGAGCTCTTCAGTAATTCCGTGAACCACGGATTCGAGATTATTATATGCCTCCTCCAGATTTTCATTTGAATCCATTGCTGCCTGGGCTTCGTCAAGTGCAACTTGAAGTCTTTCAACTGTCTCATCTCCTAACTTGTCTTTACAGTCTGCGAGCATGTTACTAGCTTGATAAGACAGCGTGTCTATCTTATTTCGTGTCTCCACTGATTCAAATCGAATTCTATCTTCTTCTTTGGCAGCTTCTGCAGCTTCGATCATCGCTTCAATGTCAGCCTCAGAAAGACCGCCTTGTCCCTCGATTCGAATACTTTGCTCCTGACCCGTGGCTTTATCTTTTGCCGAGACACTGAGAATTCCGTTTGCATCTAAATCAAACGTGACTTCAATTTGAGGAACGCCTCTGGCTCCAGGAGGAATGCCCATTAATTGAAACTTGCCTAGAGTTCTATTGTCTGACGAGAATTTTCTTTCTCCTTGCAACACGTGGATATCAACTGCTGATTGATTGTCTGCAGCTGTACTGAAAGTTTCTGACTTGGCAGTTGGTATCGTAGTATTTCTTGGAATAAGAACCGTACATACCCCTCCCAGTGTCTCGATTCCTAGCGAGAGTGGTGTGACATCAAGCAAGAGCATGTCAGTTACGTCGCCAGAGAACACGCCTCCCTGAACTGCGGCACCCAAGGCAACAACTTCATCCGGATTAACAGAACTATTCACTGTCTTACCAAAGTGCTTTTCAACTGCTACCTTGACTGCGGGAATTCTAGTTGAGCCTCCTACAAGAATGATTTCATCAATTTCACTTGCATCAAGGCTCGCATCTTTCAATGCATTTTTAACTGGTATTAAAGTTTGTTGAACAAACTTATCAATCATTTGTTCAAATTTAGATCTTGTCAGACTCTGCACGAGATGCTTTGGGCCCGATGCATTTGCAGTAATAAATGGTAGATTGATTTCTGTTTGCTGTGTTGTTGATAGTTCGATCTTTGCTTTTTCGGCTGCTTCACGAACACGCTGGATAACCATGCTATCTTTACTCAGATCTACTCCCGTGTCTTTCTTAAAAGCATCAAAAAGCCAATCAATCAAAATCTGATCGACATCATCACCGCCGAGGTGAGTATCACCATTAGTACTGAGTACTTCAATCACACCGTCAGATATTTCCAAAATAGAGATATCAAATGTTCCGCCGCCGAGGTCGAACACAGCAATCTTTTGTTCACCCTTCTTGTCCATTCCGTATGCCATCGCTGCTGCAGTTGGCTCATTAATAATTCGTTTTACTTCAAGCCCAGCAATCCGGCCGGCGTCCTTTGTTGCTTGACGCTGAGCATCATTGAAATAAGCAGGTACAGTAATCACTGCTTCAGACACTGTGCAGCCAAGATAACGTTCTGCTTCTCGTTTAAGCTTTGATAACACTTGCGCAGATATTTCCGGTGCTGCAATCTTCTTTCCGTTCACTGATATTCGACAGTCACCGCTATCCCCCTGGACAACCTTGTATGGCACTTTCTTTACTTCTTTCTTTGACTCGTCGAATCGCATTCCCATAAAACGCTTGACCGAGTAAATAGTAGACGTGGGATTAACAACAGCTTGCCTTCTTGCTGATGCTCCCACTATTCGATCTCCGTCCTTAGTATAAGCAACAACGGATGGTGTCGTTCTGGCACCCTCTTCATTTGTAATGACTTTGGGCTCTTTGCCTTCAATGATTGCAACACATGAATTAGTTGTGCCCAAATCAATCCCAATAACTTTTCCCACTATAAACTCCTGTTTTTTATATAAGTAAAGTCGCGGGTCACAAGGGTAGTGATCCGACTACAGTACTATAATAAACACAGAACTCGAAGTGTACACCCTAAGTTAATTTTTTAACTTCTGCCTTTATAGTTGCTCGAAGTGCTTGGTGGTTCATTGTTTATCCTTAAGACAAGTGCCCAATACTTGGCGCCATGCCGAAGACATCTGATTTAGTGACGAGCCTTCGTTATACTGACCGTCGCGATGTGTTTCGGTGTCCCACCCGTCGACAATGCCCTGGAGTTCCATAAGAGCTTGTTCATTGCCCATTGCTTCGATTAAAGCGTCTATAGCGGAGTGTAGCTTATCCATGACATGACCTGGAGCTGTATACTTTGGTTCCTCGAGGAGCTTAAGCTTCTCTTCCTTAATAATTCTTCTTAGTTGTCGTTTTGTGATTTTCATTTTATTTCCTTTGATATGGCGCGTTCAGTACTTCATCGACGATATCCTGAAGATGCACCTTAATGACATCATAGACAAGTGATCGCGCTTCGTCATGAAAGCTCGCCTCACCCGGTCCGCCGAGATCTTCAGCTGCAACCTGGAGGACTGGAAGCATCGCATCACGGAGTGCAGCTTTGTTCTCCTCACTAAACAACGGAGCGATCGCATCAGAGAGCGCCTGAGTGTGTTGCGCACGGAGGACACTCATGCCACCTTCAGGCACAGCCATGTGACTTATCTCTTCCTTGATAATCTGTTTAAGCTGTGATTTTGTGATTTTCATTGTTATCCTCTTAGCTCGGCTTCAAATTGCACTGACATTTTCTTAATTAGTCTCTTGAATTCTAATTCTCCAAGCACCATTTCAATCGAAGCCCAGAATCTAGAAGACTGTGTTAACTCAGACGCCACTTCGCGAAATAATTCCACACGTCGATCCGGATCTAAACTCATTAACTGTTCACCGCTAGACATAGTTTTCAGTGCGATGCCAGAGTTGCGACCAAGACGTTCACCCATAGCGTAGTCTCTAAATACGTGCTTAATTTCCTGGCTGAGTGTTGAATCTAAGGCACCTTGAATCTTAAGTTTGGCATTAAGCTCAGCAGTCTCGTTACTTACTTCCTTGATGATTCTTCTGAGTTGGGATTTCTTGATTCTCATAATGATTCTGCGACAGCTATCATCGTCTGCTGATCTATCTTTGAAAGGATTGAAGCGAGGGCTGGAAAATTTTCAGCAACTTCGCGGGTGCCCAATTTTAGGTCAAGCACTAACATGGTAAACGTGCTCTCCGCATCCAGACCCAGGTCAATAATATCATCTCGTAACGCGGTAAACGGATCCTTCTCAGGTCCGGGCATGTAACCACCGGTACGTCGTGTTATATCCATAGGGAGCGGTCCACTGCCTTCTCTAATTGTTTCTCTGATGATTCTTCTTAGTTGTCTCTTGGTGATTTTCATTATGCTGACTCCACGACGCTAAGTACCTGATCATCGTATCCCCAGATGCCAGTTTGCCGCTCCCATTCGATTTCTACCGGAGTCCACTGGCTAGTTTTGTCGTCAAAGATTACTTCTACACCGTGAAAGCCGGGCCTGTCGTTTTTTATATTCTCTTCACGGTACTCTACCTTGACGTAACGTTCTCCCGTAAAGCTTCGTTGTTTAATGATGTCACCTTCCTTATACGACACTTCACCTGCTTGTCGTCCGTAGGTGAAACCGTAACCTGCCTCATTGAGAAGCTTACTATGCTCCTCGCAAATAATTCTTCTAAGCTGTGTCTTCTTGATCTTCATTTTAGTTATCTGCCACCCGGTGCGTCGGTGGAATCGGGCCTAGATCCGTCTTTGTTGTGCAACTTATTAATAACCTCGTCAGCTACCCCACGCAGTTCTTCAATGACTGCATTCATTCCGCGGGACTCAAGCTGTTGCGCTAGTAGTTTTGTGGTGTTTTTATCGAGGAGATTGGGTTGACGGTTACCGTTTTTATCAAACAGGAATATCCAAAGGCCTGGTTGACCCTTCGTCCTGCCGCCTATCTCGATGCGCTTCCCGGTAACTGCATCTTTGAGAAAAGACCAAGCGACATCCTCGAGGCTCTCACCTAAGATGCTTGTCATCTCTTCTTTGATGAGCTGTCTGATTCTCGTGTCTGTAATTTTCATTGATACACCCCTATACATCATATAATATATATCATCCTGATACTTAGTTATATGGTCAAAGTCTCTAATCTGAACATCAGCACCATACGAATTATCACGATTGGAAAGGTGGCCAGCTCAGCCTTTAAACACTCCCTACATGAGAAATACAAGATTAGCCACAGTCACTCCTTACTGCAACTGAAAGAGACGCTTGAAAATGAGACAGACACGCTGATCATCTCGGGCATCAGGAATCCACTCAACAGAAATATCTCGTACTTCTTCCAGACGTACTCAGACGAAAAGAACACGGGTGTTCTATGCGAGGGTAACAAATACAAGGGAGACAAGTGTTACATCATGAAGCGGAAGGCGATCCTCAACACTCCTACTAACGAGCTCATCAGACTATTCTTTAAACAGAAGTGGCACCACATCTTTGACGATTGGTTCGAGGAATTCTTTAGGCTTACACAGATTAACTCTGTTGTCTTCCCGAAGGAATTAGGATACCTACTATACCCTCTCGATAATAACAACTGGGTGCTGTTCTACACATTTGAAAAATTCTTAGAGAACACAGCATTCTTCGAATCATTCTTCGACATTCCAGAGTTGAAGCACACCAACAAAGCAGATGATCGGATCTACAAGGACAAGTATAAGTCGATGAAAGAGACGATAAAGTTTCCCAAGTCGTATAAACAAAAATTGCTTGATACCAGAGTAATAAAGCACTTTTACGCGATAGATGATATCAAGCAATTCTATATTTAAGATTACTTAAACTCGTATGCCTCGCGAAGAATAGTATGCCTCGCGAAGAATAGATTGAACGTAATCTCTAACTAGAGATTCAGATCTCAATGGAGTAGTTGATATCGGCTTCCTTTTCCGTCGCGACATAAATCTAGCGGCTCCCGATCCCAAAGCATCGATAACCAACTTTGCACCGCCAGCGACTTTAACAGCGGCATCCCACCATGGTTTGACTCCGGATGTAACAGAGGCCAATGTCGTCATTATCTTCTGGAAAGCATTTCCGCCTACTTCTTTAAGTTTTTCCATCGCGGTTTCTTTTATCCATTCTTTAAGCGGTCCGGTAACTTCATCTGATAATTCGTTTCCCCAGTCGCCTACCATTCCCTTAAACTCGTCAATCCAGCCGCCGACCTTATCCCACAGCCATGCAAGGCCGACTGCCAGCCCAGCAAATCCTATCACCCTCTTCCAGCCTTTGAGGCTATTAACTCCGGCTGTCAATGAAGCTATTACGTCCAGGGCCTTTTGAGCCAACTTGGTAAAGGTTGGCATGTTCCAACCTGGAAGTTTTTCGACCATCCATTTGAGTGTAGCATTAATCTTTTTCAGGATTATATTAATACCCTTTTTGGCGACAGCACCGGTGAAGGATCCAATCTCTGAAGCACCGCCTTTGATAACATGATAAAAAGCAGAGAGAATGGCCCAAGCTTCCTTTCCGAATTTCTTGATTCCCTCGACTTTATCAAGAAGTTTATCTTTTCCTTTTTGTAATAGATCGCCCCAGAATCCTTCAAACAGTAACTGCTCGTGCAGGATTTGCTCGACAAGGAGAGAAGAGTACGGAAAGCTCTCATTGAGAGGGATCTGAATACCGAGCACACCCGTGATGTACGAAGAATTACCCAAAGGATTACAGATAGGCCTCAAGTTCTGCGACCTGTATAAATCTTCAGCGATGATTCTCGTTACAGCAGACACTACTCAATCCAGCCCAGGTCTCTCGAGACTTCTTTAGCCATGTCTTGCAGACGCTTGTGAAAGTTTCCGGCCATTATCTGTTGAGTTAGTCGGCGCTCCTCAGCGCTTGGACCACGTGAGTCATCTTTTGCGGGTGTAAGCGTGGCTCTAACTTTGTCCATTACACCTTTAATTATTTCCCAACTGGCTTCACCTCCATCGCCCTCAGCACTAATTGCATAATGAACAGCGTCTGCCAGTGTATCTTCGGGATGGTACTTTGCCTTCAACTCTTCGTCTGACATCTGGCCAATGGGCTTTAGATCTGACAATTCCTTCTCGGCCTCTCGAATCAAAGCTCGTAACTCAGATCGCCTGATCTTTCCTTCTGCCTCGATGGTGGTATACTTGGCAGGATCGTCATCAGAAGGTATCGCCTCAGGAGATAATGTGTTTACGTTATCCGTTTGTGCATCTGTAAGTTCTGCGGCTGCTTTATCTAATTCTTTAAGCCGATTTTGAATATTTTCAGTTGCTCGAACATCATTAGCAGAAATTGCAATTTTCATTTTTCCTGCCAACTCCTCTCTTTCCTGCTGAATACCTTGCATCTGTTGAGACACAGCACCACCAATGGCCGTGGCGCCTCCGATCCTATCTTCAGAAATAATCTGATGCACTGCCCTTGTAAGATCTGACCTTTTAATTCTTATCATTTTTGATTCCCCCATGTCTCTATACCAACTATCTTGTCGTTCCTGGTAATCACGCTCATCAGCAGCCTGTTGATATTGATCTACAAAACTTAGTACAGCATCATTATGTATGTTGAAAAGCTTGTCAAGTTTATCAGCATGCGGCATCACTTCTGGCTCATTCCATGCGAATGCCATCCCAAGATTACCTAAATACCGTTCAAGATTTTCTTCTCCCTTAACGGTTTTTCCAGCAGGTAGCGTCATATTTCCATTGTTAATCTTTATTGATGGAATATCGTAGATGATGTCTGAGATAGTTAGTTCCGGATCGGCGTCGGGATCGTCCGCTCCAGCAGCTACCCGTTTATCCCACTGCCTACTGGCTTTTGCATGCGCCTTCTTTTCTAGACCCTTGCTCCGGCCACCTGGTCGCATTCGAGAAAGCTCCGAACGAGTCTTAGTAGGCTCACCACGAACTCTTTCAAGCATCATCTTCGCTATCGTCTTGTTTACCTTTAACTTCATCTTAGACCGAGCCTCCTCAAAGTTGCAACTGTTCTCGCGCTATTTCCTGGAATGTGTAGAATACCAAAGTCCCGGCCGAAGCCAGCTGTATCAGTTTCATTATTCCACGCGTTCACAGTTGACTCCTTGTCATCAATAAGTATGTTTGGCACGCCGTTAATGACAGCAAAGTCAGGCTTAGATTTCGAAGATCGAATCTTGACTGAAGCGGGTTGCGGTGTGATCCTGTTGCTTGGATTTGATAGCCACTCTCGTTTGCCGGCTTCAGCAGATGAGCCTTCGGGCGCGTGGTCGCGGGCTCTGATGGGAGCTGACAGTATGTTGACAGTGTGTTTTGATGACGTGAGAAACGGCCAGAGTGTACTCACTGCATCAGGAAACGGTAACATTCTCGAGAAGACATAACGAGGATTTGATCCCACCACTTCAAACATAAACGACCTCACCTCTGAAATCTGAAGGTCTGCAGTCGAACTGGCGCGCCAATCCGGGCCTAGCTTTCGCTGAACCTGGCCTCTGAGAAAGAAGAATGCTTTTCTCTTCGGGATCATTGGTAGCCGCTCATCATCAAGCATCGCATTCAATAATGCAATAACAGTCGCTTCAAAGTCAACAAGCACGCCATCCATGTCGCAATAAATTTGTGTCTCAGGAGTTATCATCGTATTATCTCATATTTGTAGCTATGAATATAGTAACACATTCAGGAGCAATGCTTAAGCAAAATGACCTTGGACCCAGTTGGGTACTGTCATTGATTCTCGGATAATCCGTCTAAGCTGTGACCTCTTGATCTTCATTGTGCTGGAGCCTCAGCCTCACCGTGTATAATCAGTGGATCTGCTGAGGAACCAATTGACATCTTTCCTTGAAACATATAAGCCTGCCACTTAGTGGCACGTTCGTCAACGTCTACCCAGTTCATACGTGGGCCGTCAGTCTCAGTTTCCCAGCCTTGAAAGGTTGCCACCCACTCATGACTAGGGCTCATCCGTCCCTTATAGCCAACCTTGTAAGACTTGCCGACTTCCATGTCGTCTGGATATAGCTTACGTGAACGAGCCTCAGACAACCGGGCCTGTTCTTCTTTGATGATTCTTCGTAGTTGTGATTTCTTGATTTTCATATTAATCCTAATCGTATACGGGAGGTGGTGATCTATGCATTGGTGGGCGTCTTCCGAGTTGACCCGAAGCTCTTCTATTTAAAAAGTCTTTGAAATCATCCCAAGTGCCGGGTGAATTAGAATAGCCTTCAACGTCATCTTTCGTCACATGGATTTCGCCGACCCCGTGGGAAATTGAACGTGGAGGCTTAAGACGAATGTATCGCTTATATTCTTTCCACTTGATATCTTTCATATCATCAGGCTCAATTTGACTAGTCCATTGGTTACCCAGAAATTTTAGCCAGGACGCGTCAGGGTCAGATGTAATTGAAGCTTGCATCCGCGTCCTTTCGATCGGCCAGGCTGCGGACTCAATGTTCCGCATATCTCTCCAAGTAACCCCAGCTTTTTCTAATTCGTCAGCCATTTCACTGTCATCTAAATAAAGCTGGAGATCCGGATAGCTCATAATAGAAAGTAGAAGCTCTGCAGCTTTGGGCCAATCTTGTGCTTGTGCAAGTGGCAAAACTGCCGCAGCGATATCTTTATCGGATGCACCTTGTGCTAAAGCCTCTTTAATGATTTTTTTAAGTGCAGACTTCCTGATCTTGATTGTCTTTCCCTCACTTACTTGGCTCGCGACAGTATCAGCGATGTAGTCAACAAGTGAATCTTCGGCTGTGCGGGAATCATCATGATCCATGTTAATATCAAAGTGTGTAAGAAGTTCATCCCACTCATCAGGCTCAAACGAGTATTTCGCTCCCGCAGCTAAGTCCCTGGCAACGCCTTGCATATCAGCACCTGGATTGTCAGACTTATAGTCGCTACCTGCTTCAGTGGCCCACTGATCGAGGCGCTTCATAAGATTTTTAGCATCCAATCTTTCAAATTCTCGCTTCGTGCGTCGAGCGTGTGTCTTTCCTTCAGTCTCATCATAAAATTTATACCAGTCATCACCAGAAAGCCAAACCTCTTCAGCGCCGGGCATGCCTTCAGTCTTGTCAGGAGTTATCCCGAGCCGTTTCATGATATTGAAGACAGCGTCGGCATTTGGAGCCATATCGTTGATCTCACCCGTCTCTGCATTGATCACATCGAATGCCTCACGGATCAGCCTGGTCAACTCAGATTTCTTGATCCTCAGTTTCCCAGCCTGAAGAGATTCGAAACCCTCAGAAAACTGCTCGATGTCAGCACCAACAGATACCGCTTCAGGCGCCATGTCACTTACTGAGTCCACGCTGTACGCTATTCCCTTAGACACCAGATCACGTGTGATCATCTCAAGATCCTCGTCATCGACTGCGTCGTATGACCCGCCATCCCAGCCTACACGAATGGGGAAAGATGATGGAGGATTGGGCCCGTCATGACCATCAGTATATTCTCTTGCTGCCAAACCTCGGTCTTCTCCCCCTTCGTAATCAGGCCTGGTATATTCATCTTCATCGCGCATATGCGCTCTAGATCGCTCTTCGCCTTCCTTAGCCCTTGCTATTATCTCATCTTTCGTAAGACCGTCTTCAAGATTCCACTTGATCCATCCGGGTGATGCGACGTCGCCAAGCATGGCGACTAAGTCATCATATGTTTTCTCATCTACCGACTCCTTCATCGTTCTCTGGAAGTAGCGCCTTGCCACCTCTGAATCCAGCGACTCGACGTCCGGATAATTGCCCGATGCTTTAAGCTCTTTAGGGTCAGATCCTGAATCTACTAGCATATCAAAAACTTTTTGCTGCATTTCTGGAGACATTGGACCAGAATCAAGTGGTGGCTCATCAAGAGGAGCAGCCCCGCCGGTGAAGCGACCCCACTGTGCTTCGCGGATTATCTTGGCCAGCTGTGACTTTTTCATCTTTATCATCTTGTTTTCCCTTAGCATGTCTTGCTGAGCGCGTCGTATTAGATTTCCTGCCAGGCCCTGAGCAAATTCGTGTGCTGTTGCAAGAGATTTCACGTGGTAGTGTGGCGCGCCGTAGCCTCGCGAGGTTTCGTCTGAAACGATCGTATTTGCTTTTTCTTTCGTATACAGGCCTGCTATTCCGCTAGACGTACTAGGGTCTGCATCGCCAAAGACGGGACGCGGTCCGCCCAAAGCTTTTAACTGCATTTCAATATTCTTAATTTTTCTTTCATCCTGCGCGAGGGTGACTTCCTCGAGTTGTTTTTCAAGCTCTTCTCGCTGTTCCTTTCTAGAATCGCGCATGCGCGGCCACAGACTCTGCTGTCCCTGGCCAAAGTTCGCGATAACTACATAAAGATCAGACATATTGTGTCCTTAGAATATCTTCTGGATCTCGGTCCAACCCACGTTCTTCATCTGAGGCGTACTCCTTGCCACCTTGTTCGTGGCCTATATAATAGTCAGCTGTCGCGTCTTCGGCCTCGAGCTCGCCATAATAACCGTCAATAAAACCTCTATCGTGCTCAGCTTCATCACCGTGAGGATCTTCATCTGTTTGGGGACTGAGCCTGGACGGGTGCCCCGGAGGCAGCGGACTGGAACCCATATGGGGGACACCAGCACGAGCAGCGGCCATCTTCCTATAAGTTGGTATCTCGTCTAACCTTTGGAGCTCTTCTTTAATGAGTCGTCTTAGTTGTGATTTCTTGATCTTCATCTTGTTGTCCCTTATCTAGCACCATGAAGTTGTCTGGCGATCATAGCGAGGACGCGGGACCGAATACCAGGACTGCGAAACGAGCCGCCGATTCGATCGGACTCCGTCCGGACTTTCGCTATTATGCTTTTCATGTCCGCATAAACTTCTTGAGCGAGAATATTCTCTTCCTCTTCCTCGTCAGGAGAAATGGTTCCGTCTGTATTCGCTTCATTGAGCCGGGCTGACTCCTCAGCGATAATTCTTTTAAGTTGTGACTTCTTTATTTTCACTTAACTTCTCCCTCGCGGTGTTAACATGGTATAAGTATGCGTTTATGGTGTAAACTTATTGGATTGAGGGAGACTTTTATATCGGTTTGTTCGGTGCGAATGTCGAAGAATTCTGAGAGATTTGAAAAGTAATTTCACCCAATCGCTGGCGTTATTCTTCTAAACCCGTGTCTGCTTCCGGCAAGTCATCCAAATCGTCGTTATCTGGAAAATCGTTAGACTCAATTTCATACCGTTGGGACGGGGGTTCTTCTTTCTTAGGACACCCTAAAACTAACAAAAACATCAAACATAGTAGCCTCATTTGTCGCCTCCTTAGAAACATACATATCATGATCTAAGATATTATTTTAAGAGGACTACATACCCTTTTTAACTAAACTGCTATTCCACTTCAGGTTCTAATAACTCTACATCTAAAAGTTCGTACCTGACAAAAGGATCTGTTCCTGGCTTCCAGCTATTGGGCATTGTTGTTCGATATGTCTTATCAATATAAAGCGCTTCATCGCGAGTTATAACAGCTGAATGCAAGTTATCTTCAAGGATTCTTGACACAGCTTCCGAGTCCCCAGATCGAACATTGTTACTGGAAAATAACAAATCTCTAAGTACAGACAAGGGGACTACATGTTCATGTCGTAGTCCCTTAATCCTTCGTCTACTCTTTGTCTTAGCTTCTATAATTAGTTGCTTTGCTGCCCGACTATGTCGATGAAAGTGTTCTGAATACTTGACAGTATCATAGCCTGGCAAATCTGGCGCGTCACATGTAAATGCCCAAAAGAAAAGCTTGAGATCACCCCTTTCTCGATCAAGCTTTATCCCATACTCGGACTCATACTCAACAATAAACTTTACGCTATCTGCAATTTGCTTGCATCGATACTGTGCTAACGGGTGGTTAGCAGGATAGTTTCCAATTTTCTTAATCACTCTCTTACCACCGGTTGGATTGCAGTCACACCATACTCTGATGTTGTATCATCTGACCACTTTACGACGTAACTGTACGGGATCTGAAAGGAAAGTTTTCCTATCGTCTCCACCACATCTATTACAATGCCCACATCTTGTAGATCAGTGTCTGTAAACGCGCCCGTTCTTTTTACTAAGTCGCCTACAGAATAGACAGCTCTAGATAATTGGCTCACTTCTGTCACAAGACCTCCTCATATGTTGTTATGCCACGTATACTATTATACCACAGGTACATAGATTATACACTTAAGTTACCAATGTCTTCGTACCAAAACTTTCTTAGTTCCCAAAAGGGCTGCTCATAAACTTTAAACTCGCCGCTTGTTAAAACATGATATATGACATACTCTCTATTTTTATCCATTCTCTTTCGGCCTCCGAAGCGCTTTATCTTTGACTCGATAGCAACAAGCAAGCCCGAAGGAAACAAGGCATAGGGGTGATCCACCATATACGGCTGGACATAGTCGCCCGGTTTCACTCTTCCTCCAAGTAATCAGAAAGCATTTTTACAGCTATTGCATGTCGGCTTCTTTGATTATCATATGTCTCATAATAGTAGCTTGGATCGGTAATCAGTCCTTCTGTCGGGTGGAGAACGCGAAGGATTGGGAAATCGTGTTCAGGCCATGGCATCGGCACCGCGCCAGGTGCTTCTTCATTTAGCTTCTTTGTATACACTTCTCTATTGTCCCATACTTCAATGAGGAGGCACTCACCGCCTGGCATTCGTCGTTGAAAGAGAAGATCCCCCTCTTTTACTTCACTAGAATTGATCATCTTAAGCTTTTGTTTTCTGGAGAACTTCTTAAAAGAAGCTTCTGCTTTTGATGCTGTCGATCTGTCCGGGTAATTTATACAATACACCAGCTTGACCGGTCGTCTTGCTCTGGTGTACTTTGCGCCTTTCTTCGTATTGTTGTGCTCGTGCAATCGTCTTTCGGGTTCGGTCGTGATTCCTGTATAGAGGGAGTCGTCTGAGCACTTTACAACATACATGTACCACATAATAATTCTGCTAACTCTTTAACTCTTTATAAGCATTTACAGTAATGGGCCACAGGTCAGATGCTATCGACAAACATGCTTCTGCGACCTTCTGAATCTCCCATTGTGCACCTTCGTGCGTTCGAAGATCAATAAACTTTAAAAGATTGTTCAAATTAACCGTGCCGTAATACTCTGTATACATGCTTTGTGGCAATACACCTCTTGCTTGTTCTCGACAAATACCTTTCGCCATTAAGTTATTGTATAAATTAACTGACGTTGTGTGATGTTCGGAAATTCTTTGGCATGCTCGTATTCCATAATCGGGATCAGAAAGATCAGGAATAATAACAGGATTGATTAGCTCTTCGGAGTTTGATGCCTGTCTATTCGACTTGTGCTGTGTTCTGAAAGATGGTGGCTCATAGAATCTGATATCCACATCGGTATACCGCCTGGAGATCTCATTATACGACCAAGTACGATGACGGTGGTGCTGGCTACGCACAAATAGAGGCACACAAAAGCGGAAGGTGACCACATTATGTTCGAGAGTACTTGTGTGTTTGTGCTCAATAAGGTAACTAATAAGCTTTTCATCTCTTTTATCCATAGTCATTTTTTGCTTTCCAAATGACACGCGAGCGCTGTTAACAATCGTTAAGTCGGAACCCATATGTTCCACATACTCAACTAAGCCGATGCTGTCATTGTACAGTTCAATCTTTCGATTCATAACTTCCCGCGCTCTCTGCAAAATTACCTGTGAGGCGTTCAGCAGACCGTTGTGCTGAATTCTTAGCGTTTGGGCCTTGGCATGCACCGTAACATACGGGTTCATCTGTACTACAAAATTCTTTCATAAGAAATACCCCCCACTTGTTATCATCAATCTTTCTTGCTTCCCACTTCATTTCTTTCTCCTCATCTTGAAAAGGTAGTATAGATGCAGACTCTAAAGTATGCGTCTTGTATTTTTTCTTAATTAGATCTCTAATCATTATCATGAGTACACAACAAAGTGAGCTCGTTTATCATGACCCATAATCACTTCTCTAACACCGTGAACATCACGATCGGTACGAACTCTAAACTGGTGACCTTCGTCAACAAAACAATATACTACCATTCCCTCGGGAAGAATAGCCGTCTCCTTGATAACACGCAAAAAGTGTCCCTGAAACATTTATAATACTCCTATCTTTTTTCCCGCGCTGTATGCTTCGAGAGCTTCGACTAGATCTAGAATGTCGCGGGCTGCATCCAGACCAATTACTTGAAGCTGCATCAATGCTTTCATTTGCATCTCCTCGAGATCTACTTCAATATTGCCATCTCCAAAATCAACTACAAGTTTTTTAATAGTTGGACCTACAAATATTGACAGGGCTGACTTTGAGGCATGAGGATAGTGGGCGCCAAACTTCTCATGTTGGAGCCTCTCTATAGCTTCTTTGGCTTCCCTTAGACCGGATGATGTAGCAGCTCTTAGTGCTTTTATCGCAGCAATTTTTTGAGGGCTCGAGCCATCAAGACAGTCCATTATCTTGGTGTATGTTTTCGTGCTCACCTGAAACGATCTTCTCTTCATTTTGTATCCTGCAGCAATGCGATCACTGTGTCGGGCATACCCGTTCTTACATTACAAACTATGTTTTCTGAATATATCTCAAGTACTTGATGCTCGAGACCCATTGCATTTAGATCGATTACCTTAACGATAACACCTACACGAGGAATTGTATCCATCACCATCCGTTTCTTGTCTCCCTCGTGAATGACGTACGAGCCCACGAATCGAATCATTTGTCCGACAGTGAACCTCGTATCGTCTTTATCGGTCATTTCTAAAACAAACAAATGTTGGAAAGCGCAAAGACCCGTCGGGTGTTACTTCTTGATATCTCACTTCAATCATTCTTCCCACAAAGGCCTTCTTGTCTTCCCACATTTGCGCCCTTACTTCATCAGAGAATCCGGAGCCTACTTGAACAGCAACACCGTTGTATATTACTTTGACTGCTCCGAGTTTCCCTGTATGCTTACCTGATCCCTCCAGTAGAGCTTCAATTCTCAAGTCTACATCATGGAAAGCTTTGAGCTTCATTACTTCGGGGCCGCGGCCAAACTTGTAAGGTTTGCTCGCGAGCTTAATCATTGCGCCCTCGTAACCTTCTGAAACGTAATCGTCATGCAACTCCTTAATACTATCGTAATTAGGTTCGAGATAATCTCTTTCAACCGGTTGGACGATACATAAGTCTGCACCCGACTCACATAAATTGTCAAGCAGCTGCTCATATCGATCTTGACATGTCATCTTGGACGTTCTTGACTCCCACTCCGAAAGCGGCAAGAAATCAAAAAGTGCAAGATATGTGCCTGAAAGATCAACAGCATCTTTTCTATATGCTTGTCGCATAAGGGCTATAAAATCTTGACCCATGAGCTCGCCATCGTAACAACCGTCTGGAAGCTTCTGTAGCTCAGGAATAATAGTCGACTCAAAATTAGTGATAAGCTTTCCAGACCTTGCAAACATCTTTACATCGTCACCTTTCACAATTGAAAAACACCTAATCCCATCCAACTTTGGTTCAACAGCGACTTCTACCTCTCCATCGAGTCTCTTGATCTCAAATTTCTGAGCCAGCGCTATCTCGAACGTAGGAATGAGTCCCGGGTAGGCTTTGTTTACCGTCTTGGTAGACGCACCAATAGCTAGATGTTTCTTAAGAACTTTTCGCATCCATGCTTCGTCTGTTTCTTTCACAGAACAAAAGCACGTGTGGATCCTATCAATCGCTGCATTTCCTGTCACGATTCGTGAAGCACACTCATCAAGTACAGTAAAAAACTCAAGCCAGCCAGCTTCTTCGGTAAGAGGAAACTCCAGGCGAGATTTCACCTTTGGAACCTTGACGACATTAAAAGGTGTGAAAGGATCAAGGCTGTATCTAAGAACTTTCTTAAAAAGCTCATTATCAGAATTTTCTACAAGAATCTGCTTCTTGGCGTTTGCACCAGCAGTAGTCTTGATCTCATTTAGAATATCAACAATCATTACTTCAATTCAAACTTTGGAGGCAACATGGAAAAACCACGGGAATCAGATTCCAGGTCACGAATGCCGTCCTTTAATTTGAGCCTCCTCACTTTTAAAATTGACAGCTCATCTCTTTCCCCGGGTGATAAGTACCGTCGTTCATTCATTTCATCAATAATATCATCTAAGTATTGATGGCGTTCCTTAAGCAACGCCATACGCATAGATTTTTCCATTCTTACTTTCTCCTAAATTAGAAATACATTTCATGTGTTTAATCTCTCGCCCTGAAAACTTATATAGTTTTCCATCTATCAAAAAATTGTAACTTGTATACGAACCCACTATCTTTACTTCATCTCTTGACTTACCAACATACACCGCGCACTTAGCAATTAGTACATCATCAGAAGAACGCAACGCTCTCCACGCGTATGTTGTAGCAATATCATACTCCGTTATTGGGCTTGCAGCTGGAACAGAAACCCATGTATCACGATATAAATAAATCTCGCCTGTTTTGGGTCTCAACAGCTGTCCTTTCTTTAAATCCCTTACTAACATATTATACCATATCCGCAGTTGTCTTACACGTAACAAAGCTATTATACAGCTATTCTTTATTATGAATAAAACTGAGAGCCTGTAAGATTAAGTAATTCGATCACAGTGAAGTCATTATCAGCAACATGACCTAATGTTCCATCGGCCCAAAGAACAGTAAGATAAGAATTATGTCTGTGTATCTTGTGAGGATCTACTATTGTTTTTCTTGCAATAACAATTCCATAGTCTATAAAAGACGGAAATAATCCGTCTTCACCTCTAGCATCATCAATACAGTATCTTACCAGATCGCCTACTTTGTACTTGGACATATTTATTAAATATGCTGTTGTATCGTTCTCCTCTATCACAAATCAATGTCACGACATCACCGTTAGGTTTCTTTTTAGCTATATATTTTTCTGCAGCTACTATGTTTGCTCCAGATGATATCCCTACAAGTAAGCCATTTTCTTTCGATAGTCTGAGTGATCGATCAATGGCCTCACGTGTCGACACTTTAAACTCATAATCAATTATTGACTTGTTTAATAAAAAGTCCTTCCCATCATTTACACCCTGAATCCCGTGCTCATGAGCGCTCTCAAGGGGAGTCATTAACACTGTCTCAACAGCTAAAGAAGCTTTCTCTATATATCGGTGAACGCCCATCATAGTGCCACCAGTGCCTGAGCCGGCGATAAATGCGGACCACCTCGCGCCCATTTGTCTATGAATCTCTGGCGCAGTCGTCACCATATGACAATGTATGTTCATGGGATTTGAAAATTGCCGAGGGGACCAAAGATCTGAGTCTTTGCTACACATCTCATCTCGTAAGGTGATTGCTCCCACAAAATCGCTAGGTTCGACTTCAAGAATCTTTGCACCGTAACACTTCATCATTGTCTTGCGCTCGTCGCTCATATTGCACGGCATAATTAACGTTGTGTCTAGACCGAGGACAGCACCAAATAGGGCAAGTGATATCCCGGTATTTCCTGATGTTGCTTCGATCAAACGTGTCTTTTCAGTTATTGAACCTGCATTAACCGCGTCTTTAAGTAGATAATAAATCAGTCTATCTTTGATAGATCCTGATGGATTGTATGTTTCAAGTTTTACGTAAATTCTATCAGTGATTTGAATTAGCGGTGTTTTTCCTACTGCTTTTCCGATCTCTTCTAGCATCTTTAATTTGTTCACTTTCTTCACTCATGATTTCATAATTGATCGTCGATAGTCTTGTATAATCTCTAGGCGCAAATTTTACAATAGCATATAACGAAAAAGACACACCCAATAGAACCCAAAATAATATAACTTCTAGTGGATGTGCATCTCTAAACATCTCTTTCCTGTCTATAAATAAGTATTTAACTTTTTCATAAATCTACTTCAGCTTCATATAAGCTGATGATTTTTCTTACTTCATGTGAGTAATCAATATTGTTTCGTAACTCAGCCTCGTAACAAAGGTTGTCAATCTCATGAAGTGTATCATAACATTCTACTGTTGACTTGCTCATAATTAATCTTACATTATCAGATAAGTCTTCCAAAATTTCTAGTGTCTTTCCTGTGCTGCAATGTGAAAGTTCATCTCCAGCATAGTTTAGTTTGTCTCTTAAGAGTACAGCACGATTATTAGTGCTCATTTATATTCTGTCTCCTTTTTAATGAATATTCCATCGGGAATTATAAGTTTGCATACCTGAAACTCTAGTTGCACCCACGATACTAAAGAGGTGCAAGAGTTCATCATAAGATGTCAATCCGTGTGTATCAAGATTCGATTCATTGATCTCGCCAAAAATACAGTTATCATGCATCTTAACATGAATTCTTTTAACTTTCTTACTTTTTGTTCGTGTATCAATTGTCCATACGGGAAAGTATTCAACCCAATTAAACTGCCAGTCTTTATCATCTATTGAAAGATTGAGTGTTTCTTCGACTACAGACTTGACAATGACATTAGTTAGCCATTTTTCAGCTGCGTCGTAATAATCCATAGAAATAAGTACGTTGCTACTAATCATCGATAGAGCCTGAAGGTATGTTGTATCCATCTAAATCTTGAAAATCGGTCGAAAATAAATCACCTCCTGAAAATAAAAATTGAGTCATGGACATCATGTTCTGAGTCTCTATCAAAATCATTGTTATCTTCTGGACACGATACGTCAATTCAGTTAACAACATGTCTGTTTTAAATGACTTTAATATCGTGGGTGGGAGATTCTCATATGGTCGGAGACGCAATGCAATCTCGTCGGCAATCTGATCTGTATCGCATAGAGACAATGCTTGTGCTGCAATGAGATCTCGATCATTAAGAAGACCAGGACCTTGGTCTACTTTCCCAGAAAAATTTATCGTCTTAAGAAAGTTAGGTGTTATTGGTGGCGTTACGTTAATTGTCATCACCAAAAAAACCCTCGAGGTTGCGCAAGATAGACTTTCGAAGTTCTACAGTATCTTTATGGAGAATTTGATTAATAAAATGATCATCATTATCTTCTCTCTGGCTTCTCAGGTCTGCAAATCTTTTATCTTGCTCTTCAGACAATGTACGATTTTGATTTGCTATAGATGATGAGTAATATTCTTCATGGAAATCAAAATCTTTAGGTAGATCTTCTAGCACACTGCAAAGAGAGATCTTTTCTTTTGTAAAGCCTAGCGCTTGATCGTTTAGCTCAGATAAAAACTCAATGATATTATCTAAGCCCTTTACGTCTTTAAGACCGTCTAAAGCCTCAATCGTCTCTTTGCTTAGTGGCCGCATTGTCAATTTATCGTCAGTTTTCTTATCGTCCATCTCTCTGCCTTACTATAGTGATGTCGTAACAGTATGTTATATTTTTAACCTACTAAGAAGAGGTGTATAATCAAAGTATATTTCACGATGAAACTTCTTTAAAACTTTCTTAGTCACATCAACAATTACGTCTTGATTCTCTTTTCCTTTCAACATTTTTGTAATTTCTTTTATAACTTTTTGTTTAAGCTCATCTCTATACACAACATCAATTTCGCGTCGTACCATCGCACGGATTTCATTTCGATCTGTCTTTGTCAATGCTTCATTGAGCGACGCTTTCTTCGGATATAATATCTCTCTTACATACAAGCGAAAAATTTCTTCTGCCTCTATAAGTTTCATAGCTCTCAAATAATCTACAATTTGAACATTGACCGGTATTTCTTTTCCATTCTTTTTAAAGCTCAAGTTTGAAAGTGCTTTCACTTCTTTGTCAAGGAACAAATTCTTTACTGTCCCTGGCAAATATGATTCATCAGGACGAGAGCCTCTTACAGACTTGTCTTTATTAGTTTTAGCCATTAATATTAACTATCTTTCTCGGAAGGATTTTTGACAAGGAGAAATTTCTCTCTGACTTTATCACTAATTGGAATAGCTTCCCCATCGCCGTCGATTCTGACAAACGTCATGTCGGTTGACAATACTATTCTTTGTGACCCATTATAGACGCTGTGTCTCCTGGCCTCGAGCCTGATAACAATAGAGCTATTTCCGACGCGGACTACTTCACCGTATATCTTTATGATCTGCCCGGGTCTTACGGGCTTATTAAATACAACTTCTGATATTTTCTTTGTCACCATTCTTGGTGTATCGCAAGTTTCACATGCAAATATCGCTCCAGCTTCATCTAGCCATCCCAGCATGGTTCCTCCGAAGAGATTACCGTGATATCCCACGTTAGCAGCTTTACAAAAATGTGTAGAAATTAATTCCATAAGTTTAGATCCAGAATAATTTAATATACTTATTTCAAGAGATGGTTAAAGGTAAATCAAATTTTAATCGCGGCGACCTGGTTATTTTGCGGATAGCAAATAAAACTATCACAAGAGACGGCTTTGGAACTGTTGGATTACACTCGGATGATAGACGTGCAGTATTGTATGAATACATACAAACAGAATCATACCCAAGTTGTAATGACTTTCAAGGAAGGTCAGGCATTGTTAAAGACGGTACTAAAGGTATCGTTATCAAAAAAGTTGGTCGGCCGGGTAGGATCATTACATCTGAAGCATGGGAACAGTACGATATCTATGAAGTCTTATTCGACTGTTACGCGTATCAAGTATTTGCTTACAATCTGGAATTCGCTTAGAGAAATCAAATTAAATCTTAGTAATGCTTTTCCTAAAATCTTCTGGGAACAGTTGCTTATTAAAAGTGTAAAATCGTTCCCAGTCACTATCTAACACATATGTTACAGCATGATCGTCAGAAGACCTCACACTTCTACCTACTGACTGTACTATAGCTTTTGCAGTTTGCAAAGGATACCAAGACTTCCACTTATTCATTCTCTTTTTTACAAGCTTATCACCAAGATACGGATATGGCACTTTGCAAATAATCTGAAATCTACTGTACTCTCCTCTTAGATCTACACCCTCGGTCATTGAAGGTGATAGTAATACGGTAGGTTCTTTTGAATTCAGATGCTTTTGTAAGATTGCATCTCTATTTTCACTATTATGAGTCAAGACACGCTTAGACTTCAGAACACGCTTAAGATAAGTCACGATCTTGTAAGTATGACAGTGTATAATACCCTTTTCATTTGGGTGGCTGCTCAAAATTTCTCTGACTGCAGTCGCGAGTTTTGGAAGCGTTGCATCTAAATTTTTAGATCCCATCTTTCCTATAGGTAAAATCACAACTGGACGGTTCTCGATTGGAAACGGTGATGGGATTCGTATGAATTCAACATCATTCATGGGAATCCCCAGCGATTGACAGAAGACATTATGATCTAAGATTGTAGCACTCATTAGAAGCACCTTGTGACCCAATCGAAGTAGATAGCGACTCGCAAACTTCGATACATCAATAGACTTGAAAACAAATTTTCTAGACTTTCTTTCCCAACTTACCTCTTCATCAAATACCCAGTTGTCTTTGTGATAATACAGAAGAAATGTCTCTAATTTTGACACATGGCCGCGGAGCATATCATACTGTTTGGCAATCGTCTGTAGTTCTTTAAGCTTCTTTGTAATATCAATCTTCTCAATCTGGCGTTCCATATGAGCTAACTGAGACTTTGCCTTGGGGAAATATACTTCTTTCACCCACTTATATGCCTGGAATTGTGTCAGCTTTCTTGGCAATGATGTCTTGAGAACTGCCCTTACAAACCTATCAGTTACTGATACTTCTACGAATCTACTTAACTCTGTCTCGACATTGTGTGCTTCATCTACTACCAGAAAATTTCTCGGCCCTATCTTTCCGGAATACGCAGCTTCGGTCATAAAGTACGGAAAATTTGTCACACTTTCAGCTGCATTCAAAAACTTCTTTTTCTCATTTTTGTATCTGCAATTAAATGTGCATGTTTTAAAAAACTTAGAGCTTTTATCTTCAGCTTTTAAAAGTTGCTGACTTTGCGAGCAAGTATGTTTCTTGTGAAAGCTACACGTATAATTCGTCGACGATTTAATAGAGCAAAGCTTTCCAGCCGGCGGACCATAGTCATTAATATACTGATCTTGTAGAATTTTTTGTGTTGTTATAAACCAGGACCCACGATCGTAGTCATCATTAGTAGAGTATCGATCATCAAGATATCTCGCAATCGTAAGCCCGATTGCTGACTTTCCTACGCCGGTCCCTGCTTCAATAATCACAAATCGCTTTCCAGCAGCATATGCAGATAGCGCACGGTCTATTGCATGAACTTGAGCATCTCGAATCTCAGGGTGAGGAAAGTACTGCAAGTATTCTTTACCGCTCATTATTTTGTCCTTTTCTTTTCTTGTTTTTTGGCATTCTTCTTTATTCTTGGCTTTTTAATAATACAGTCATCATAGACAAATGTACTATCTCCTGGACCCTTAAAAGGTATCGACCACGTCTTTCTCAAGAGGTCTGCTTCATCCTGATAAACTAGCTCAGCATGCCATCCGGAGTATCCCGGCCAGTCCATTGTCTTTTTAAATCCGGTGCCAGAACCCTTTTTAGGTTTCACTACAACTTTTTCAACTAATCGAACGTGGATACGGGGAATGCAGTCTCCTGCAGGAGACCTGACTAGAACGACGTCACCGACTTTGTATGTTGGACTTGATTTCTTTTTTGTCATTAATGTCTATTACCCTTAGCCGAAAATCTTCGACTGAAGTTATTGATCCGTCATCAAACAGCACGTCATATACATCATACATTCCCGACATCTTTGACATGCCTATGACAAGCCCTATTTTTCCGGCTAAGCAATCAGTATGTAATCCCTGGCCGATTCCAAAATTTAGAAAATCTGTTGAAGTCTGATCGTCATACTCTGATAGAATTCGAACTAAGGCACCTTGAAACATTGGCAATCTCATCCACCTTATAAATAGGGTCGCCAAATTGTTGTAACAATTTCTTCTTGATGGTTTTCCGGATGCCTGGATTGATCTTTAGTACTTCGCCAATAATCTCGTGCCGGATTCGATTCCTCGCATATTTTCGATCTTGATTGGTGGGATCGATTAGATGAGGAACATTCTTTCTTTTAATCCAGTCCCAAATATCATCTTTTGACGTGATCAAGAATGGACGAATCACATTCTTATTTTGAGTTGGAATTAATCTGGGTTTTCCATGGAAAGCTGTAAAGAGCCACCACTCGACAGCATCATCAAGATGATGTCCTGTAATGACATGAGAATTGATCTCATTTAAGAACTTATACCTTTCGTTTCTCCAGAACTCTTCCGGAGACTCATCGGTACGCTTGTCCCTGTCAATCTTGCCCATTAAAAGATTTAGCTTATGTCTTGAACAGAAATCATGAATCCATTCAGCTGAGTGTCTGCCAAACGGTGTGTCGTGATCAAAGTAAGCTACTTGGACATTCTTCTTACCTTTCATGAGAAAGTCTAAGATTGCCATTGAGTCCGGGCCACCAGAACAAGCTACAGTCACATCTACCGGAATTTTTCCTAATGATCTAAGCATACTTTCCTTCGTAGTTATTTCTATTATATACCGCGAAGGAGAGATTTACATTTAATGTTAATGACGACAGTGATAATTGTGCGCATGCTTGGGTTGGGGTCTCAAGTCCCAGTGTCCCATAACCCATACCACACTATGCGGTCGGCGTAACCAATGACCAGATACCCAGACCCATCGCTTATTTACAACTGCAACCGGCTTATGTGATTGGTGATGACGCTGATGTTGCTTGACATGATGATGACGCCTATGATTTACGTTTGCTTCGGCTGTTTGAAGACCGAACATCGTTACCAGTACTATTCCTAACATTTTTACTCCATGTAGCAAAGACTACATGTATTATAAGCTTGAAGGGCTGCTTTTATTCGGAATTATTTTATTTTTTTAGTCTTTTCAGATCGTTGAGCGAGTATTTCTTTCCCGGGATTTTGGTGTCGGGATTTTGTGCACCGAAAAAACCAGAACACTTTTTGTACGCACCACACCAGTCAACCTTTAATGCACCCTGCTTTTTTAAAAACAAATTGGCGATCATCGCCCCGTACTCGACTCTAAACACTTCGTTGCTTGTCAGGCTTTCAACCTCTTCGTAGGTGGGGAGACCCATTGACGCGATCCAGTCTTTCCAATTACGAGTAGGGAAGGGTCTTTGTGCATAAGATTTTGCTAACCACTCACCGTACATGTACAACTCTGTTCCAGGCTTCGGTACTTTTCCTGCTGGGTCTTTGATGATCCAGGCAGCACCTTTTCCGGAAGCAGTAACACGGCTGGCCAATCCGCCCATGGGTAGCCACATATCTTCTGTAGTGGTACTGCTACCTGTTCCGGTGCTTTGATAAAATGCAGTAGGACCGTGCTGGCTGGTCTTGACAACTACAATCAGTCTCTGTACTGGATGAAGATATACTGTCTCGAGTGCTTTACCGCTAAAAGGTGGTATCGAGCCCCAACCCTCAACATCGACGTTCTCGTTCAAAAACTGGCGCCATTGCTCCATTATGAGCTTCATGTCATGCATAAGTATATTTATTAAACCACGATTGAATAGATACCCAGACCGATAATAAAGAGTAGCCACGACATTACAAAACTAATCTTTATAAGATCAATGACTTCGATGCCGCGCCAATGTAGCCATCCTTTAAACTTATTAAACAATTGTCATACTGCCTTTGAAATCACCAGACCATCTGCTTTTTTAGACATACCGCTAAACGTTACTAACTTTCCGTTAAACAGTGCCTTCCATCGGTCATCATTTATGTCGATAATTAGATAGTAATCTTCAGTATTGATGTTGGGCCCCAAGATGGGTTTAATCTTAATCAGATCGCCTACTTCAACTATGTTACAACTGTCAGCTACCCGAGATATACGCTGGTTTATCATAGTTAAAATACGCTTGAGGGACACGTATAACTATGCCACTAGGCGATAATACTAACCAATAAATTCCAGGGCGGGCGGCCGGTCGGAGCGGACCATCAATTAAAATAACAGGATCACCCTCACGCAATCTAACCCCTGACTCGATAAAGTCAAATATCATAACGACCAAGTCGCCTACTTCAAATTCTCTTTCCACGATTCTGTGTTCCTAACAAGGTTTTCAAAACTCTCTCATACACTCTACTTTCAATTGAAAGATCAGACTTACTTAATGACAGATTCTTATCAAACTCTTCAGTCTCTCTGTCATAAAGTTTTTTAATGTATTCAGTATTTCTAAGAACTTTGAATGCCAAATTCTCAATAGAATATTCTCCAGACTTTTCCAATCCGGATTGACGCATTCGCTTAATCTTATCTTTAAGCTTGCGAATCTTCTTAATGCTCGAATTTGGCTGCAAAACAACGTCATCAATTTGACTCATCAGGTTTGTAGCTTTTGCCCTTACTGATGTGTAATCGATTTGCGTATTTTTGGGGCTGGGCTTTGCCAACCACTTGTTAGAAACAATGCTGTACACACCTGTTGAGTGATGCGGCTCATTTTCATCTTGTGCATACAACTCAACTTCATGGGTGGTAAATTTTATATCATGTTTGTCATTCCACAAAGATTTCTTTGCGGTCAGAAAATCTCTTACTAGATCAACGTTCTCATCGATGTCAGCGTAATCAACTAGAACGTGCAAATCAATATCACTGTGTTTTGTATAATTGTAATTAGCAAGTGATCCGGTAAATATGATATCTTTAATTTGTGCTTCGACATTCAGAGAAAGATAGAATTCTAATGCAATCCTGTGCAGTTGATCCCTGACTCTATCCTTTAAAACATCAGCTGCCCAAAGCTCACTGTTAAGCTCACTTTGAGGTTGCAAAGACTCGACATCGTCACGAGGTCTTTCAGAACCTGGTGACGACACAATATCTTCTATTTCTTTCTCTGTTAACATCTAGATTAATTATCTTCATTCTAGACGTTTTATTACCTCTTGACAGTCTTCATGTGAATTTTGATCTGTTCTGCAATCTTCTAACTTTTCAATTTTAACATATCGCCAAAGAAATATAGATAGGATCAACGATATAATTGAAAAAATAACTCTATCTTTAGCAATTCTCACCTATGCTTCCCTATAGTTTGATAACTCTCTGGCTGACGGGTCTATGGTGTCTGTCCAGCTTGGTGCCCATAGATGCGGAATGGTACTTACACTATTCTTTCCAAAGACTTCTTCAAAAACCTTTCGATAGTAATAACTCTCTTTGAGCAAAGGAGTGCAGTGTATCATTCTAGATCCGAACTTTTCAAATTCTCGATCTGTAATGATACAGTCTACAAATCTTTGTGCGATCTTGTGCCATGAATTTTCTTGTGTTGATATCGCATCAGAAAATGCACATTTGGTTCTCCACAGAACACTATCGGGTAATAAGTCACCTTCTGAAAATGCCTCTCTTAAAAGTAGCTTCTCAGGTCGATCGTCTCGAAATGTTTTTAAAGCGACCGGCAACTCCATATAGTACTTAACAAAGTCAATATCGAGAAACGGGGTTCTCGCTTCCAAGCCGTGAGCAGCAACAGATCGATCAGATCTGAGTACATCGAAGTAATGAATTTCTCTAAGTAACTTCTGATTTTCTTCAAAGAATTCAGCATCTGTTGGCGCATTTTGATTATATAGATAACCCATACAAACTTCGTCAGCTCCATCCCCATTGAATACTACTTTTACGTCAGTATTTTTTCTAATATATTCTCCTACCAAATAATTTCCTACACTTGCTCGAACAGTGGTAGTGTCATAAGACTCAATATCGTATATTACTTTTGGAATTGCAGAGATCAGATCGTCTGGCGTTACATTAATGACATGATGTTCAGAACCTATATGCTTTGCAACCATTTGAGCATACTTGATATCAGGACTTCCATTCATTCCAATAGAAAAAGTTTTAAGTTTCTTGTCATCGAGATTCTGAGCGACCAAGGCAGAAATTAAACTGGAGTCCAAGCCCCCTGATAGCAAACTCCCTACTTCTCGATCAGACATCATTCGCTTGTTAACTGATGCGCTTAATAATCTATTAATTTCACAATAGACTGCTGCTTCTGTTATATCAGCTACATGCTTTGGTGTATAACTTACATCGTAATAATGATGAAACGAATCGGGAAATTCCGAGGACCACCACGAGCTTGGTGGAAACTGCTGAACATCAGTTGCTATCTGAGTAATTGCTTTCATTTCAGACGCAATGGCCAACTCTCCCGTTTCTTTATTCTTTCCAAAAAAGCTTGGACGAACACCGTAACGATCACGGGCTGAGTACATTACGCGGGATTTGTGATCATACAAACAAAATGCGAACACGCCATCGAGTTCACGACATAGTTTATCCATGCCCAACTTAAGAAAAAGATGAATGATTATCTCACAATCAGAACCTGTCGTTAGTTCAATACCATATTTTTGAGCTAATTCTTGATGATTATAGATTTCGCCATTACACACTAACCAGAGATGCTTCAGGTCACCGGTGGTTAATCCTAAGAGACCCGTAGATGATCCTAGATTCATTGGTTGGTTCGCTTCACTAGTCAACCCATTTATAGCTAGGCGATGGAACCAGAGTGTAGCAGGGCCTCTAAAATCCTTAAATTCAGTGTGGTCCGGGCCACGATGATGCACTTTACTAAAACTATTCTCAAGTTCTACTAAACTTCTATTCCCTAAATAACCTACAAAACCACACATAGTACTTCCTCAAAATAATTATTATATTGACAAGTTATAGATATAACTCTTCCCATTCGCCATTCCAATTTGTATATCTTACCTTCGTTATCCCTGCATTTTGAAGTGCTTCAATACAAAGTACACATGGACGAGCCATTGTTCTTTCATAGCTACGCTTCTTAAAACGTATTACTTCAATCTCATCACCAGGTTGGGCGAATCTAAGGACGTTCATTTCTGCATGCATATGAGATGCCCAACTGCCATCCGCATACTGGCGCTTAAATCGTGGATGAGTCTTGTTAGTATTCTCACCCACCCTTACTACTTTTCCATTGCGTCTCAAAATTGCAGCAAGATGATACGTTCTCCCATTACTCAATGCAAGATTTTTAGCTCGATAGTACACTTGGCATATTGACTCCTTTGTTATAATCATTATAATAAAAACTAAACAATCATAAAATAATTGATTATTTATATGATGATGAGACTCAAAGACATAGCAGAACTAATCAAAGCTGATGTCATTGATCTGACAGAAGGACCTTTTCATGTTACTGTCCAATCCGATGACCTTGGTGCACACATAGTAGTGCAGCTAGAGTTTCATCAAGACTCTCAGCGAATGCTGAATTTCCTTGGTGACAACTACCCAACAACTAGAACTATAGTCATGAAAATTCCTAAAGATTCACTAGCATTTACGAGAATCGCCTTCAAGCGACGCAAAACAAAGAAATCATAGCTTTGAATACGTTATCCACTCTATTACGTTGCCATCTCTATCTCTATCATAGAAATACCAGCTTCCGTCACGATGCTGTTTAACTTCGCAACCATCGGGAAAATCGTTGATGCTATTAACTTTAAATGCCAAATGTGGCGGATGATGGCCGGACTTCGTTAGTGCAATTCTTATGTCACCAATAGATAACATTGCCCAGGTCTCGTCTTCGTACTCAACAACTGCTTTGAATGCATCTCGATACCAAGCAACTGACTCATAAACATTCTTCACACTTAACGCAACATGATCAAATTGCATGACTACTCCGGGGGTTCGCCGCAACGTAGCTCAGAAACTCCGTCTATTAGGGTTACATAAAACATATCACTTTCACTTACTTTACATGGAAACATCCAGAGCGGTATTCTATCATGCTTAATATTCCCATGCGAATCGCTTATTTCAACTATGACAATTTCATCATAAACTTGATCAACTACACCAATCAAGCACATAATGACTGCAATATTACTAATAAGTCTGTGCACTTCTCAATCTCCTAAGTCTGCTGGAGCGGGAGACGGGACTCGAACCCACGACATCCAGCATGGCAAGCTGGTGCTCTACCAGCTGAGCTACTCCCGCAATTATACTAGTCGTTAAGACCCACAAGCTCTATCTTGAACATCAAGCTTTTACCTGCTAGCGGGTGATTAAAATCTAGTGTTACGCCCGCCGACTCAATAGAAGAAACTATTGCTGACATGGGTTTACCGTCTTGAGACGTTCCCTGAACAGACATTCCAGGCTGAAGGTCTACATCTTCAGGAAATGAGGTTGCTGGAACTACGGCCACAAGCTCTTCATGAATTGGTCCGTAGCCGTCATCTGGAATTACAGTTACTGTCTTTGACTCACCCACTGTCATATCAACAACGGCATTTTCAAAGCCTGGAACGACTTGAGCAGACCCAATTTGAAATGTTATTGGCTCTCCTCGAGCTCTAGAACTATCAAATATAGTTCCGTCTTCAAACGTTCCAACGTAGTGTACAGTTACTGTGTTTCCAATTATTGCTGTTGTCATAATATTCTCATTGCCCATATGGGTCTTTGTTAAAAAGGGAGAGCATTAGCACTTCTATTCTCTCTGCTCGTGATCCCCAAGCCTTTTGAGCCTGTCCCCTATTACGGGTTAGAGGTAAGCACACCGGTAAGTAACACCGTTCACGAGCTTTCTCCCTGTTCTTGGCCCGTAAAGACCACGGAACAGCACGTCCTACTATCGTCATAACATTCTGCACTCAGTTGGGTAAGCTGTACACTTCCCCCCTCTTTTGCGCGCCGTATTTCCAAACCTTGGGAGGATGTCCATACGACCCCTTGCGGGACGGCAGTCTTGTTTCCAATTCCGCCAGAGAGACTTCTGTTACCGACAGTTAAATTCTGGAGGATCTTAATGGTTGCTCCTTCCCAAGCCTTTCGTTTGGGTGTGCTCTTATCCTGTTTCCGCGATGAATCTACAAGTCCACGGATACTCTCAGCAGTATTCTCTCAGCGGTATGAGAGCTCACGCATCGAATCACTGGATGATATTCAGAACTACCACGCTCCTTAACTCATCCCCTCTCTTAGTCAGGCAGCACGATAGGCGTAAGAACGCCCCTCTCCTGATCGAGGTTTTCTCTATCACCGACTTTCGCCGATTATGCCTGAAGGTCAGTAATTCCATTCAGGTTTGAAGACCCGAGAACTAGGGTCTTATTAGCGATGTTAAAGAGCTATTTGTATTTGAAGATATTCTATCACATCAAATAAGAATTTATAATTTTTTTTTAAACTTTCCACTTGCCGGCTTGATTACCTACGCCGGACCAACCAATTCGAGACGTTCGAGAATAGAGATCTAAATATGGTCCCAAACTTCTTTGTTCAACAAAGTCATAAAATTCTTCTGGCTTTCTCGAGTGTTGTCTTCTATCTGCTAAGATAAAATCTTTTGAACCACACAAACCCTTTCCGTTTGGAACAGACTCTGGCTCAATCGTACCTGAGTATCTGGTTCTCTTGCCGCGGCCTTTTCGATATCGAACAGCAAAGATGCACATCTCTGTGTACCGCATCCCATATGGAGTGGGGCTTCCTACATTAGATTTAACCCAGGGAAGTAACGTTACAGGCTTGAAGCCCAACTGATCACAGACATCTATTGCTGCCAAGATCCCTTGATTTTTCCCAGCTGTAAAAGAATTTACAGTCCACATATATAAATGTGCTTCTGGAGCAATTGGGTATTGATTGAACCAATTTGAAATTGTGTGTATGATCTCGCTTCTTGTCTGAACGAGATAGTGAGTTGATGATTGCAAGGTTGCATGTCCCACACCTCCGGTTGACTTTTTCCACGGTGGGTCGATTACTATAGTTTTATACATTTATGTCTCATTGCTAGTGGCGGAGAAGGTGAGATTCGAACTCACGGTATGTTTCCATACGCCGGTTTTCAAGACCGGTACCTTAAGCCACTCGGTCACCTCTCCAAAATGGCTCCCCCTGCAGGACTCGAACCTACGACCCGTTGATTAACAGTCAACTGCTCTACCAACTGAGCTAAGGGGGAATAAATTAATTTTTCTTATCAAACATGTTATCACTCAAATCATTAAAAATCTTTTCATCTACTATTATTCGATAGTCATGATCGTATTCTGCAAACTCTGATCTTCTCTTTTCAAGAACTATACCCACAGTACCTGACGATATTTTAAAAGATTCTCCAGCTTCATCAACAGCATGCCAGCTTTCATGAGGGGCGGCAGGCTTAGTAAACGAAACAAGATCCCCTTCTGACAAATTGCCCTGATTAGATGGGGGTGGACCTAAATATGCGTCATAAAAGAAATCATCATCTGTAGCTTTTCCCTCTCCGATCATACGTTCCTGCCAATGATCACTAGTTTTTAAGAGTGATTGCTTTAAAATGACCTTCATCGTATGGATGTCATCACAATCTATCGCGCTTAAAATAGCGTCTCTTAACAGAACAATTTTCCAATTCATTGACATTATTAACTCTTTACTTTACAGCACGAGATCCAAATTTTATACATGTTTTTTTATCAAATAGCCAAGCTTCACCATGTTTTCCACAGCAATAAAAGTCTATATTGGACTCATGCCAGGTAGCAAACTCATGATGATGCCCGAAGAACCACTGGGCTGGTCTAATGTTTGATTCTTTTAAAACGACATCGAAAAATTGTGACACACCATTCTTAGACCATTCCTTGTAATAGCGCTTGTCTTTCATTAGAGACGTAGGACAATCATGACTAACAACGATATCAGCATGTTTGAATGATCGTTTGAACTTATTGAACTCTTTTAGTGCAGGGATTTCTCTGGGCCACCAATACTTATTTAGAATTAGTGGGTCATCACTTTTCGTTATATGACTTCTCGCACCACCCATAAAAAGAATTGACAAATCGTCTATAGAAACTGTTGTGCCTCTGCGAACATGATAACAATTATGTGATACTTTGACTGCATCAGTTCCTTGCTCATCATACAGCTCATCTAGGATCGTGTGGTTATCATGATTTCCATCACAAAAGTAAAAAGGAATCGTAGATCGCCGATACTCAAAGAAGTCGTATAGACCGCTTATTGGTTCCGGCCAAAAGATACCGAAGTCACCAACCTGAATAATAGCAGTGACAGCCAGTGATTCTGCCTTATCAAAAATATTATCGAGTACGGCTCTTCGGCCGTGGATGTCGCCTACAAACATTAACACAGAACTCAAACCATAGAGTTAAGACGCATTGCAAGATAGCATGCTATCGCTGAAAGAAGATTTAAAATCATGTTGTGGGTTTGCCCCATGTAAGCTGACATACAAAATAATCCTGAATTGAGAGTGATCAATACTATCCAAAATTCTCTCGGTATTAGCTTGCTAATTTTCATCCTGATCCTTGGGAGGATCGTATGTCATATCAACAGTGGCAGAACTGCACACTTCACATTCATAAATAGCAACTGATGTGTGGAAGTCTAAAATCATTTTTAAGTCATCGAGATTCTCATAAAACGTATGAAAATCATCAAGATCAAATTTAAGAACTATCTTTTTCCCTACAGGTATTTTGATGACCTGGCTTTCCAGATCTATTGATGCGCCATGTGGAAGATCATGAACTTTTGACATTTTTTCTAGATCGTGATTTTCGAGTCGCGGTCTTCCTCTTGACACTGTCAATAATAGAATCAGTTCCTGATCCTGATTTGACCGCTTGCGGAGGAACCACTTTTTTTGTCGTTCGATGCTTCGGAGTTGATTTCGATTCTGGTGTCTTCTTTATCTTTACTGCTTTTTTCTGTTCAGGCTTAACCGTTTTAGTGAAAACATCCTTGTCTTTCTTCTTAGTCTTAGGGGGTAGTAGAATTTCTTCCAAAGCTTCTGTCTTGACTTGACCAAGAAACAAAAGGCGATACTGATCTTCTGTAGGTGGCTTTACGCACATCTTAGAAATTCTCTTTACACACTGCTCATATGACTCGATGTTATTAACTCGGGCCCAGGCCTTAGGATCCCACCCTTTTCTAGAAAAATATCCGCTCCATGAAAGTATAAACGACATGTGTACTCCTTTTCTATAATTATCTAGCTCTGTAGAAAAATTTACCCATCGATTGCTGACATCATTTCAGCGATGGCATTTTGAAAGGTTGGGTCGATCGCAACAGATTTGAGATTTTGTGGTGTACACTCTCGACCGTACAGTACACAAACTTCACGTGCAATCTTAGACATCCCTTTTACAAAGACATTTCTAGCTGTTGCATGATTCATCTTATGACCGTTATCAGTCATCTGTTCTGCAATTGAACGATAATCTAGACCGTTCAAGTCATTTACAGTTGCATAGCCTCTTTCAATTTTATAACCCTTGGGCATAGACATTTATTTGTCCTCCATCATGTTAAAGTACTTCTCAGCAGAGATTGGGAACTCTTTATAGTTGTTTTCATCTTCAGCGATTCCAAACCGTAGACGAATAATTTTTTCTTCGCGGGCTGTCAGATTTTTTAGGCCGCGGCGAACAGCCATAGACATCTTTTCTTTGTCAAGGATTTCATCAGGCGTTTCGGCATCTTCATCGGGAATAACATCTTGTAGAGTTCCAGACTCATTTTTTCCGATAGGCATGTTAAGCGATGCAACACTTTTTGGGGCGCGCATTACGTCTTCAACAATTGTTTCAGAAACACCGAGAATTTCAGCTATTTCTGCAGCTGTGGGTGCCACACCCATATCATGCTCATAGTCATCGATACATTGCTTCAATTTACCCATCAGGCCACGGGCATGAGAAGGAATCCTAATTGTTGAAGAAGTAGCGGTAACATGACGACGAACGGCTTGACGAATCCACCAGGTCGCGTAGGTTGAGAATCTAAATCCTCGACGCCAATCAAACTTTTCAACTGCTTTGATAAGACCGATATTAGACTCCTGAATTAGATCAGGCAGATCACACCCAAAGTGTTGATACTTTTTGGCAATACTAACCGCCAACCTTAGATTTGACTCAATCATGCGCTGGCGTGCATACTGGTCTCCCTGTTCAATTCGCTTAGAAAGTTCTACCTCCTCCTCGCGTGTTAAAAGATTAGACTTGCCTACTTCATTAAAGTAGGTACGAAGCAAATTTGACATGCATCCTCCTATGATACTGTCTTATTATACCATCTATGCGATCGTCTTACACAAAACTTAATCACATTCGATGAAAAGGAAACTCTAATTATAATGATGTCTTTTAAGATTTTTCATGTAGATCTTATGAAACTCTCGGCGATTGTGACGCCAGGACATTTCTCTCTGAAGATAGCAAAGTTCTGTCTGGACCTTTCTTGTAAAAGACGTATCTTTCTTTCTAGACAAGCGCCTCATTGATTCTATCTGACGACCCAACTGATCATCTGAAAGTTCGCGCAAATCGTCCTCAGAAATAGTTCTAATTGCCATTGAAAAGATCTCCTTTGCTTAGATCTTTATTATTTTACTACATATTCAAGCAATGTACACAAAACTTACATCATATCAAAAAACATTTTTATCACTAATCCTACTAAAACTGATGAGATCATCCATGTAAACTTTTGATATGTACTCAGCTGTGCCTTTGCCAAAGCAAACTCTTCATTAAGATTTTCAGGAACTAGCTGAGAGTACGTTCTCAGTTTCTCTTCCAGTAGTGCGATTCGAGTCTCCTGAGAATTTGTTACAGTTTTTAGGCCTTCAAATCCCGATTCAAGCTTTTTGACTGCTCAGAGAGCTGATCAAGCTTACTATCGACAGAGGCTACAGTTACCTTAATATCAGTCAATGCTTCTTGTAATTTAGATAGCCATTCATCAGATAGTGCCATTTTAATCAGTTCTCCTATAACAAAAACGTAGCCACAATGCTTATTAATAAGTATTAAGAACACTACTAATTAGACTTTCTGAATAGCCTGCTATGAGTATCTGTCACACTATAAATATGCTGCTTAGATTTAGCTAGACTAACAAAAATTAAATTACAATTTGCCTGCCATTGACAAGATACGGTGCACCATTTACTGCAATTACTTTAACAACTCTCACCTTTGCCGCTTTTTTAATGGCGCGTGCTAATCTTGAAAGATTAGATTCAAGTTCGCCAGGGCCAGGAAGAAACTTTATTGAAATGGGTAAAACAGTCCTACCCAGCTTAGATCTTAAAGAGTGATCTGTCTGCCCTACGACTGCGACACCTTGAAGTACTCTAATAATTGTCATAGTATCTGTAACGCTAGCATCTCTATCAAGAAATAACTTTATGTTACAGTCAGCTAAGCGACTTGTCGCGCCGCCCTTTTTTTCAAGAATTATCTCTTTGATTCTATTTTTTAAAAAGTCACGATTCATATTAATGGCAAGTTATTAGTGTTTACGTTAGTAATTATCAATCAAGCCATGTAAGTTACAAGTAAATTTATGATGAATCTTCAACCATAGCACACCCAACAGACAACATCATGACCGCGGCTGATGAAGCGTTTTCAATAGCACACCGCACAACTTTGGCGGGATCAATGATTCCTGCTTCGAACATGTCCATATATTGAGAATTCTTTGCATCATATCCTATGTTTTGAGATGTAGATGAAATTTTATCAATTATAACTTCAGCAGAGCCGCCTGCATTTTGAATTATCTGTATTAGCGGCGACTGACAAGCTTCCTTGATTATCTTTACGCCTGGCTGCAACGTATCATCAAAACTATCAACATCAAGTTCTTGAGCTGCTCTTACTAAAGCCACTCCGCCTCCTGGTACTATACCCTCTTCAACAGCTGCCTTAGTTGCATTGAGCGCATCATCCACCCTGTCTTTTCGTTCTTTTAATTCCATCTCTGTAGCGCCACCTACTCTAAGCACAGCGACACCGCTGCTTAGTTTGGATAGTCTCGAATTGATGATATCTTTATCATTTTTAGAAATACCGGGAATTGACATTGTTTTTCTTAAATCTTTAACTCTTTCTTTAATCTTCTTTTCATCGCCTGAGCAATCAATAAGTGTTGTTGTGGATCGTGTGATTACAACTTTTTTGCACTGCCCTAAATCATTTAAAGAAATATCCTTCATCATATCTGTATCTGCCTGAGTTATTACTTTTGCACCCAGTAGTACTGATAAATCATCTAGAAAACTATATCGATACTCTCCTAGCCCCGGGGCTTTGATTGCGCACCCCTTTAAAGTTCCTCTCATCACATTAACAACAAGGCCTTGCATTGCTTCATTCTCGATATCGTTAGCTATGATTAAGAGCGGTCTTTGACTTGAAATAATTTTTTCAAGTAAAGGAATTAGTTCATTCATTGATGTGAATCTTCTATTACTCACAAGAATAAACGGATCTTCGAGCTCAACTGATGCTGTATGCTCATTATTGATAAAGTAAGGTGACATGTACCCGCGCTCTAACTGAATTCCATCAACAACTGTCAGTGTTGTTTCAAATCCTTTGGCTTCTTCTACAGTGACAACCCCGTCAGAACCCACTAAACTCATTGCTTCCGCGAGTAATTCTCCAATCTTTACTTCACCATTTGCACTAATTGTACCTACCTGAACGATCTCTTCAGTTTTGCTCACAGGCAGTGCTTGTTTAGAAATAGACGCTACTACACTTTTTGTAGCTGCTGCGATGCCTTCTTTGAGCCTATCAACAGGATGCCCTGCAGATATCATTTTAATTCCTTCTAAAAATATTGCGCGCGTTAGCACTGTAGCTGTTGTGGTGCCGTCGCCTGCTGATTCGGCCGTTCGAGATGCTGCTTCTTTTGCCATCTGGACGCCTAAGTTCGCAAATCTATCGCTTAAGTTTACAGACTTTGCAACAGTTACCCCGTCTTTTGTTAATATCGGATATCCGCCTGGATTTTCAATAACTACATTTTGACCTCGAGGACCCATGGTGACTTTAACAGCATCAGCTAGAATATTCACCCCTCGAAGAAGCTCTGACCTAGCTGTATCAGTAAACTTTAAAGTTTTGTTTGTTTTATCCTCACTCATGCTGTTCAACCCTTAAGAATCTGTCGGCCTTCACCAATAACTTTATCAATGTTTTCAATAATTCGACGTTGCTTTGTTACAACATCTTCAGCAACATATAAATCACCTACTTGAAATACAACCTCATTAGTGTGTATTAAGCCAGTGTGCCTCAGATGAAGCAACATTTCATTATCAACCATCGTTTCACTCATCTCAACTCCTCATATGCCATCTGGCATCGTTATATTTGCAACTGTCCCGTCAGGAAGCGTAATCTTAGACTTACCTTGTTGCTCTTGCGGTTGAGGATCTAGATCATTATCTGTATGGGTTTCCCCTGAACTCTTAATACCCGCACTACCAAATGCCGATACCGCAGATTCTTTTGATGAATCTACTATCACATCAACAACATCAGTAATCCTAACAATCATCTGCGTTCTCACTTCATCAAGTGAAATATAAATATCGCCACTTAACTTAGAAAGATCTGAAAGCTCTCTGCCATCGGGTAACTGAGCAACATACGTCACGATATCGCCCTCGAGGGTTTGTCGTACGATTCGTTCAGTTACCCGTAACGGAATCACTTTCATCGCTTTATGAGAAACAGCATAAAGAACTTGACCAACGTCGTATTCCACGGCTACCTCAATTAAGACTGATCAAATTCTCGGAGTGCTTTCTTTAGTTCATCTTCAAGAACTAGCACCACATTTCCCGTAGCTTGTGAATACTCTGTTAAAGAAAGCCTACGTATCTCTTGCTTTAACTTTGTTTGTTCTCTGTGTCCGCCATAATTGTCGAATAGTCGAATTAACTTCTCGACGACAGTGTCATGTAATAACATCGTAACTCCATATGTAAGATGTTTAAGTCTATCATATTATACAGTTACGATGTGAGTTGTTAATGAGAAGAGTTACTTGTTCCAGTTTTTAAAACCGATACCGACACCGCCCATATTTACTCGGCTTCCGGATCGTTTAACTCGCCTATAACCAGATGCGCCATACTTAAGACCTTCAGCTTCTTCATTAGCATCTGTCTCTTCAAGAATTGACTTGAGCTCTGCTCGAATAGCATCTCTTAATCGTGACTCAATCAAAGCACGCTGAGATTCCTTAATTGCATACTCAATACCTACTTTGTGGTGATCAGCATCAACTGCGTCTTCGTCTTCATCAACATAAAATGCAGACTCTGTTGTCTTTTCTGTCTGATAGGGTTTATGAGTCTCAACTGCCTCTTCAGACAATCCTTCGTTTAGCTGATTTGCTGGTGAATCTTCCAACCCAGCTAGCCGTAAAATTCTTTCGGAAAGGAATTCCATTGTTCTTATCTCCTCGCTGATATTAATTATCACTAAAGAATTGTTTTTTCCATCTAAACAGGAGCTAGAACAAATCTATATTTTGGATCTGTCTCTTCCCACTTCTGTGTTCTAGCAACAATTTTGCCCATCTTTGTCGAATGACGCGTCATTTTCTTTTGAAGTGACTCTTGAATTTTAGTTTTCGCTCTCACAGCAGTGGGCCTACAATCTGAATATCTTGTGTTTGATAACTTCACATCATCAAATGCTGAAACTGCTGCATTAAAAAAATGTATTGAGAGTTTTCTCAGCTCTTTTTCCCTTAAATCTATCGCTTCGCCATGTAGCATCTTGGCCTTTTTCATTCCAATAGACTTCTTCATTTGGGACTTTCCTCTCGATCCATTAGCTGGTACATGAAAATCATCAATTGACAAACCCTCAAAGAAGATCACAGAAAACTCTTGAAAATCAGCCGAGGCTAAGACATATAGATAATCCAACTTACCTTTCTTTCTAAGCGTTTCATAGTCTGTCTGAAAACTATACCCACCTTTTTGTCGCTTCGTTGTTATCTTACATTCTAATTCTTTTTTGAGACTTGGAATCACGATATCTGGCTGTCCAGTTTTACCATCATTAACGGCATCAGGAAAACACCTAGCTATCTCGCTAGCAAAAAACTTCTCTTGTGCTGCAGACATTATAACATTTCGTCTCCCAAGGTTCTCAGAAAAATCCATCTCAAAAGACTCATGAAGCTCTGCCTGTTTATCGTGAAAAAGCTTCATTAGCTTGAGTGCGCGAACAACCATCTTTTTAGTTACATAACTCATAAATGTACTCCTAACATCTGTATATTATACAGCATGAAACACAATTTTATAAGTTGCTATTCTTCTGTATCGAGTTTGTTAAGAGGGTCAAACGTTTCTGTGGTCGCACCCTCGATAGCAAACTTAACGTTGCTTGTAATTTTTTGCCCTTTCATAGCAGCTGTCTTCATTGGCTCGAGACCGAGGACAAATCGAACATTATCATACTCGACCCAGTTTAAATTTTTCTTGAGCACAGACATATCAGCATACTGACGAAGGTCTAGCTCAGTCACTGGTAGTTCTTCACCATCAGGTCCAGGCTCAAACTCACCTGTCTCTCGGGACTCAAAAATAAATAGTAACTTTGGCATCTCCTGATCTTCAGGTACTTGAATAAATGGAATGTTAGATGTTAAACCTCCATCGTCATCTTCGTATAGTATCTCGGGAATCCAATTACTTATTTTGTCAGTCATAATCAACCTCAGTTAACTGTTAATAATACATTTGATGCATTATTTGTTAAAGAAAATAGCTACTGTCAGCCTGTGGCTACGTCAGCGTCGGGGGCAGCGTCGGGGCCTTCTTCTTCGCCAGGTTCGGATTCACCTTTGGCTTTTTCATAAATCTGTATTAACTCCTCTCCTGCACGGTCTGCTTCAGGTTGAAGTGCTTTTTGAGCATCTTCGTATGTCTTAAACAGACTTTCACCAAACTCAACTCTTAGAGCAATATACGCTTGATAGGCTGGATCTTCTTCCTTTTTATAACCTGCTTGTTCAGCTTCCTTGATAAGCTGACCGTACTTTCCTTGTGGATCTTTGAACATATCTAGCCCCTTCAACGAATCGACAAAACCTTTCACAAGAATCGGACGAAACATAGCTGTCATTCTTGAAAAGATTTCATCATTATTATTGTCAGTTGCAAACTTATAGATCTCAGTTATTGTTGGATCGCTTGAAACCCAATCATCAAATAATGCCTTAAATTCGGGTGATCCATTAATATCTGAGATCTGCTCGACCGCCTGGGTTTTTGCAAATTCTGTGCCTAAGGGTGCCACAAATTGAGTTTTCAAAATATTTTTAACTTCCTCTATATTTTTCTCACCGATCGATTTCCATACGGAGTTGTACCA
>LWDU01043765.1_pt1 | contig 49464 bp, 52 predicted proteins | sample 727161 | NCBI WGS metagenome assembly LWDU01 (sample SAMN04566230, study PRJNA314399) | hydrothermal vent metagenome | isolation source: deep sea hydrothermal plume seawater | place: Mexico: Gulf of California, Guaymas Basin | collected 2004-07-11
CGGAGGCCGGCCCACCCCCGCAGGCGTCGACGCTAGCCTGAGCATGGATGGGGACGCTGCGTACAGCCCTGTAGCGGGTGGAGATGACTTGGAGCGGCCGCAGTGAATTTCGAAATTATCATGTACATTGACCTCGTGAAGACTTATAAGTTAGCATGCAAGTTTGCATCTCAAAGTACATTCTTGGTACCGACAAGCATCTGATCTTTAGTAAAGCTGAGGACCTGTATAGCTGGTCTCCCGAGATCCCAGAAAACGCTTGGTTCTACGGTAACGCACCTGACTATGACAGATCGCTAAACGATCTATGTCTTCTTTTTAATGTGACGCCCAGAGTGACGCCACCAGAGAAATATGTCAGATCATTTACAGAAGTCGGCATGCCCGGCGGTCTCTCTGTACCTTGGCATCTTGTACTACCACACGATGAGTTCAGAAAGTATATTTCTAGCCTTCTGGGTGACCTCCAGAGATCCCTTAATGAGCTCAATGATACAACATACTGCGAAAAGTTTCTAAGCAACAGAAGGGCTCTGACATCATTGTACGATAGTCACATAGATATAGACCTTCTTAATCATTATACCACAAGTGAGGTCAATCCTACACTTCTCTCTACGTTAAAAAGCTTCACACCTGATGACACCGGCCGATTAAAGAAACCGGTTTATCAACAGGGCTCAACTGGAAGGACAACTGTGAAACGTGGGCCCAAGATCTTAACACTAAAGAGGGCCCACCGAGAGATTATTAAGTCCAGGTACAAGGGCGGCAAGATAGTTCAATTAGACTACTCTTCTCTCGAGCCTCGAATCATGCTAGCGATAGCAGAAAAGAAGGTCCAGGGAGATATCTATAATGACATAGCTTCAAAAGTCAAGTTGAACCTAGACAGGACCAAGCTCAAGATGGCCGTTATGGGAGCACTATATGGAATTTCATCACCGAAACTCCAGGGACTACTACCCAATTCTATTGATGCTTCAGAAGTACTTGATCAAATCAGGCAGGTGTTTGGAATCAATTCTTTAGCCAACAAGCTAAAAAAAGAATGTGTTGCTAATGGAAGGATTGTCAATCATTTCGGCCGCCCATTATACTTTTCAAGATGCGATGACCACTTGCTTGTAAGCCACTATGTTCAGTCTACAGGCGTAGATGTATGTCTATCTGGGTTTAGTCGTATCATTGACTTCATCAAGCAAGCCAAGATGAAAACAGTTCCAATCTTTCTAATTCATGATGCACTTCTGCTTGATGTCCCACCTGACGAGATAGATAAGCTTGACCTGCTTAAAGACACTGGGTCTTTAATTGATGGATTTGATGTGTCATTTCCTCTTAACGCTAGTGATGTTTTGGGCGAAAGTTTTACTTAATTGATTGAAACATTGCTCTGTGTTGTGATAATTACATCTAGATAATCTCTATGATTAGGAGAAATAAAATGAAGATCAACAGACGACAGCTGAGAAATCTTATTGCTGAAGAGATGAAGAAAACCACAGACTTAGCAATTGCTCATGATGATACAGCAGATGTAAAAGCACAGGAAGACACTTGGGCCGGAGGACAGAATATCCACTGGGACAAGAATCATACCGATGATCTAATAGAAGCCATGACGTCAGAAGAGCTTAGAAATTTTGTTCTTTCTGAGCTTAAAAGCCTCGTTTAATTTGTAAATCTTCCTATGACACATTACCTTTTAAAAGGAGGTAATTTTGAGTCAAGTAAATGCGGAAAAGATCCAAAGTAATTTTGATCTCTTCTATAAACTAAGTCAGAAGGATGAAGCACGATCAGAGCTTTACTCTTTCTTTATTGAAACATTGGGTGATCGTTTGGCTTTGTGCCCGTACAGCGGCCGCGAGGAGTATGGCTGGGCCCAGCCCGGTGGTCTTATTGAGTATTCTCTAAGTGTACTTAATGGATTACGAAGGGAAAATGATGCCCATGGTTTGGGACTGTCTGTAAGCTCCATGATCACGGCATCGCTTTTCCATGCAATTGGAAAAGCGGGTGATTTAGAAGATGATCTATTTGTGCCCGAAGATTCTCAGTGGCATCAAGAAAAGTTAGGTCAATTTTATAAGTACAATGAAAAGATTGGAAAGATGACTGTTGAACATAGATCAGTCTGGCTGCTTAATCAAATAGGTGCACGACTTTCGAGAGAGGAGTATCTAGCAATTCTTTTGAGTGCAGGAGCACTTTCTGAAGAAAGCAAGTTCTATTTAAATTCTCAACCAGTACTTTCTATCGCGCTAAATAATGCCATAAGAATGACGTTAGCGCTAAAAGACCGATAACTAAAGGATATTTATCTTCATGCCACGTTCAGCAGAATTTCATATAAGTCCTGGAACCTACGCCGGCGGACGCCGACCAATCTATGTAGGCACTGGGGGTGATCCTTCTGCACCAGCTTCGTCGACTGCTACGATACCCAGGTCCCTCAAGGGAGCATTAGACCCAGACTGCGATGACGAGTTATTCGACTGCCCAGGCAAAGAAATGGAAGAGGAAGAAGAAATGGCTGAAGCATTGATAAGAGAATTCGTTAGAAGCATTCTTCTCATGGAGAAAAAAGAAGAGATAATAGACGAAGATGAGCTACCTGAGGATGAAGAGTCCGAGGTAGACGAGATCAATGCGATAGGAATGGGCGGGGGAGCAGGCGTTTCAAGAGGCACTATCAGAGGTGTTAATCTTCCTTTGGGAATGTCTCCTCCATCACACGGTAGAAAAAGAAGATCACCTGCCGAAGCAGCAGGGAGTGGGTTTGGTGGAGCCAAGCCTTACATGCCCGGGAAGAAGAAATCAAAGGGCAAAAAGAAAAGACGTAAGTCTAAATAAAAATTTGTACAACTAAGCACAACAAGATATACTGTATAGCAATTAAACATTTGCACATTAAGGAGTTAAAAATGGCAATTGATCTCGACGCAATTAGGAAGAAGCTGAGTCAGCTTTCTGGTAACAGTTCAAAGCGCAACACTATGTGGCGCCCACAGGAAGGTGAGGAGCACACTGTTCGTTTGCTTTCTTTCCAAGATAATGACGGGCAACCTTTTAAGGAACGTTATTTCTATTATAATATTGGAAACAACCCGGGTCTTCTCGCACCCTATCAGTTTGGTAGTCCTGATCCAATTCAGGAGCTGATTACTAAGCTCCGTGATGATGGTTCTAAGGAGTCTTATGAACTGGCAAAGAAGCTCTATCCTAAGATGCGTAGCTACGCCCCTGTAGTCGTCCGCGGAGAGGAAGATAGAGGCGTACGTCTCTGGGCTTTTGGTAAGACTGTTTATCAGTCGCTACTTAACATCATGCTTGATGAAGACTACGGAGATATTACTGACCCCACTGAGGGTCGAGATATCAAGGTTGTTTGCAATAAGCCCCCTGGTCGCATGTGGGCAATGACCGAAGTTCGCCCAAGAGGTAAGGATTCAATGCTGTCATCTGATAAGGCACAATCCACCGGATGGATTCAAAGTATTCCAGATCTAGATGATATGTTCACTTGCAAGACTTACGAAGAACTTGAGAAAATTGTTAACGATTGGCTCAACGGTGACGATGAAGCTGATGATTCTGAAGGAACCGAGTACAATACTACTACTGCTTCTGCTCCAACTACGACTACTACGTCTGATAGTTCTACAGATGCCAGCTATAAGTCTCTTGATGATGCCTTTGCTGATCTAGAAACAATGTGACTTACTAATCTCTTGATTAGCTAAAGGACGGCTTCGGCCGTCCTTTTTATTATGAACACTTTGATAAACGCACATTAGTATTCAGAAGAGGACTATGAATGGCAAAACGAAAGACGATAACAAGTGAAGAAAAACGAACAGATGATTTTACAGCTGATCTAATAAGCTCTCTTAATAAAGAGTTGGGTGAAAGAGTTGCATATAATCTTGCTTATGATGAATCACCAACACATGTCAATAGGTGGATTAGCACAGGATCACAATTGCTTGATTATATTTGTGCAAATCGTCGAAACGGAGGATTACCTGAAGGCAGAATTATAGAGATATTTGGTCCACCCTCAATTGGTAAGTCCCATATTGCAACACAGATTGCTAGAAGTACACAGCATATGGGGGGTATTGTTGTTTATATTGACACAGAGAACGCAACCTCTGTTGATAATTTAAAAATGCTTGGTATCAATGTCTCTAATAGATTTGTATACGTAGATACTCACTGCACAGAAGAAGTATTATCAATCGCAGAAGCTACTATCATGAAAGCCAAGGCCATGGACAAAAATATCCCGGTGACAATTGTTTGGGACTCCGTCGCGGCGTCCTCTCCAAAGGCAGAGTTACTAGGAGACTACGATAAGGAGTCTATAGGCCTCCAAGCTAGGGCAATTTCTAAGGGTATGCGAAAGATTACAGGTGTTATAGCAAATCAAAACGTGCTATTCGTAATTCTTAATCAGATCAGAACCAAGATTGGTGTTATGTATGGAGATCCTGATACAACTCCGGGCGGAAAGGCAATACCCTTTCATGCCTCAACACGTATTAAGCTAGGTGCAGGGCAACAAATCAAAGACGGAGACGATGTAATTGGTATTCACGTGTCTGCTAAAACGATCAAGAATAAGGTTGCGCCACCTTTTAGAAAGATTAACTTTGAGATTCACTTTGGTGTAGGTATCAAAGAGCACGAGCAAGTCTTTGATGTACTTAGAAAACATGGCCCTGAAATCATTGACGGAAAAGAACTTACTATTGCCGGTACCGGCGCATGGAAGACGTTTACTGTCGTAGATGCTAAGACCGGGGAAATAGTAATAGAGAAAAAGTTTCATAAACAGTCTTTCGATGAAGTGATGTCAAATCCCGAGTACGCAAGTTATATAAATGATTTACTTGAAGTAGTAATGGTTAAAAAGATGGCAGGCCAGGAATATGATATAGACCCAGAATCATATGAAGAAATAAGGGCTATTGCAATGGACGGGGCTATCAAATAAATGGCAGATCGTCCCATTCTTTTAATTGATGCATACAATGTTTTCACTAGACATTTTTGTGCAAATCCAACGCTTAATAGACATGGGGAGCCTATAGGCGGAGCAGTAGGCTTCTTAAATGGATTAAAAAATATTGTATCTGAAGTGTTTCCCAAGTCTGTGTATGTGATTTGGGAAGGTGGAGGATCTTCAAAAAGAAGAAAGATATTTCCAGACTATAAAAAGAATAAACGACCACAGCGTCTCAATAGATTTTATTCAGAAATTCCCAACACGGTTAATAATAGAAATGGTCAGGTGACATTTCTCATTGATCTACTTAAAAACACTCCGATCTGTCAGGTTTATGTATCTGATTGTGAAGCAGATGATGTGATCGGTTACTTAGCAAAATATACGTTTTCTGATGACAAGTGTGTAATTTATTCTTCTGATAAAGATTTCTATCAACTTGTTTCTGACAGGGTTATGATTTTTTCTCCAACAAGCAAGAAGTACATTCAGACGGCAGACGTAATTGAAAGATTTGCTATTCATCCACAAAATTTTTGTCAAGCAAGAACATTTTGTGGAGATGCTTCAGACGGAGTCCCAGGAATAAAAGGTATAGGCTTTAAGGTCCTGGCCAAGCGTTTTCCCGAACTATCATTAGAAGAATTTGTAAGCGTTGAAGATATAATTAAATTAAGTAAGCAGAGAACACCAAATTCAAAAGTTCAAGCTTATAAAAAAATAGTAGAGTCAGCCAGCGTTGCTCGAAGGAATTGGAAGTTAATGTACCTAGACACAATGAATTTAACCGCAACTCAAATTCAAAAGATTAATGGCGTGGTTAATACTTTTGTACCTTCTCGTAATAAAATAGCGATGATGAGAACTTTATCTGTAGAAGGCTTGCATACTTTTGATATCGATTCTTTGTTTTTATCTTTAAATTTTGCTCTAAGAGGTTAGAATGTCCCAAGAGGTCGCAAAGATTCAGTCTTTGCAAAATAGTAATAGTCAATTTAAACAGTACGGAAAACAATTCCAGGAAAAGATCTTCCAGAGCCTTCTACATGATCATACTTGGGCTGCTCAAATGATTGAAGTAATGAGCCCGGAATTCTTTGAATTGAAATATTTGCATTATCTAACTGAGAAATATTTCAAATATCATGAGCGTTATAAGTGTTTTCCAACGCTGGGATTGCTTGTCAGTATCATACGTGAAGATCTGAGCCAAGGAAATGACGTTGTTTTGAGAGAGCAGATAGTTGAATATCTATATAGAATTAAGTCAAATCCGGACCATGGTGATCTGCAATATGTAAAGGACAAATCTCTTGATTTTTGTAAGCGCCAGGCGTTCAAAGCAGCACTTCAAGAATCTGTGAATTTAATTCACGATGGTCAATTTGAAAATGTGCTTACTATTATGAAAAACGCAGTATCAGTCGGCATGCCGTCTTCAACGGGGCATGATTTCTTTGAAGACATTGAAGCTAGATTTATCAAGGTTAATCGAAGAGTTTGTCCTACTGGAATGCCAGAGCTGGATAGAAAAGATATACTTAACGGCGGCCTCGGCCGCGGCGAGATTGGCGTTGTCACGGCCAACACAGGCGTCGGAAAATCTCACTGGCTCGTTGCAATGGGCGCAAATGCTCTTCGTCATGGAAAAAATGTTGTGCACTATACGTTCGAGCTCACAGAAACAGCTGTAGGTTTAAGGTATGACTCAAATCTTTGCAATATTCCAAGCAATGAAGTGCAAGATAATAAGAATCATGTATTGTCTAAGTATGAAGACAGAGAGCTGGGTAGACTCATCATCAAAGAGTATCCGACTGGAACAGCAACCGTGCAGACAATTAGAAACCATATTGAAAAATTAAAATTTAAAGAATTTATGCCCAATTTAATTATAATCGATTACGCAGATATTATGAGATCATCTCGTCAATACGACTCTCTCAGACATGAGCTTAAATTGATTTATGAAGAATTAAGAAATTTAGCGATGGAGATGAGTATTCCCGTTTGGACTGCAAGTCAAGCAAACAGAGACTCAGCAAAATCGGACATAGTTGGACTTGAGAATATGGCAGAAGCATACGGAAAGGCAATGGTTGCAGATGTAGTTATTTCTCTTTCACGAAAACCAATGGAAAAGTCCTCTGGCGTCGGTCGTCTTTTTGTTGCTAAAAATCGTGCAGGTCGAGACGGTCTTGTATTTCCAATCAAGATGGACACAGCAAGATCGATAATTGAATTTTTAGATGAAGAAGATCTAGATCTCAGAGAAGTTACAGAAAATGATGCGAGAACGATGAAAAACTTATTAAAAGCTAAGTGGAAAGAAGTTCAGCAAGATTAGTTGGAGTACTCATGAATGACAAAATCACGTATGAACAAGCCTTTACAAAGTCATTAGAGTATTTTGATAATGACGAATTAGCTGCAAATGTTTTTGTAACAAAGTATGCACTAACAAATAAAGATGGTGATTTTCTCGAAGCAACACCCGATGATATGCATGAAAGAATAGCATCAGAGTTTTCCAGAGTAGAAGCAAAGTATCCCAATGCTATGACAAAAGATGAGATATTTGACCTCTTAAGAGATTTCAAATATATAGTACCTCAGGGTTCACCCATGTCAGGAATAGGTAATACCCATCAGGTTCAATCAATATCGAACTGTTTTGTTATAGAATCGCCGTATGATTCTTACGGAGGGATTCTCAAGACCGATCAAGAGCTCGTTCAGATCGCCAAGCGCCGTGGAGGAGTAGGCTTTGACATATCAAATATACGACCAAAAGGGCAAACAACTGGCAATGCAGCTCGAACAACTGATGGAATTGAAGTTTTTATGGACAGATTCTCTAATTCATGTAGAGAGGTAGCTCAGGGCGGCCGCCGCGGCGCCCTTATGTTAACAATGTCTGTTCACCATCCGCAGATTAGAGATTTCATAAAGATTAAACGAGAGTTAACTAGAGTGACAGGCGCTAATATTTCAATTCGTGTAACAGATGAATTTATGCATGCAGTCAAGACAAATAATACCGTTCAGCTGCGCTGGCCAGTAGAATCAGATAACCCAGAAATAGTTAACGAAGTAGAAGCTTGTAAGATCTGGGATGAGATTATTGAATCAGCTCATGCATCTGCCGAACCGGGTGTCTTGTTTTGGGACACAGCTACAAACATGACACCCTCTGATATATACGCGAAAGATGGGTTTGGATCAACATCTACAAATCCGTGTGGTGAGATTATTTTATCTCCATATGATAGTTGTCGATTAATGTTGATTAATTTGACTTCATTTGTAACAAATTCGAGGACAAGTACTTCGACTTTTGATTACGGTAAGTTTTCAACAGTGGTTCAGCAAGCTCAGCGCTTGATGGATGATATGGTTGATTTAGAAATAGAGCAAGTCGATAAGATCCTAACAAAGATTAAAAATGATCCCGAGCCAGAGTCAGTTAAAAGAATTGAGATTGACTTGTGGACAAATGTAAAAAATCAAGCAATCGCCGGCCGGCGAACAGGTCTGGGGATTACAGGCTTGGGCGACACGCTAGCAATGTTAGGCACCAGATACGGATCTGACAGGTCAATCGAAATCACCGAAGAGATTTATAAGTGGCTCGCGCTTAATTCATATGAATCTTCAATCCAGCTAGCCAAAGAACGAGGCTCGTTTGATGCGTGGAACCTTGAAAAAGAAAAAAATCATCCGTTCATTAACAAAATAATATCAAAGCTATTGCCAAGTAAAGTTTCTGATTATCAAAAGTATGGAAGAAGAAATATTGCAAATACAACAACAGCCCCCGCGGGATCTGTATCTGTATTAACTCAAACAACGTCTGGAATCGAACCAGCATTTATGCTTCATTATACACGAAGAAAGAAACTAACTGGCCAAGATGAAAATGCGAGAGTCGACTTTATTGATGACAGCGGTGATAAGTGGCAAGAATACGCTGTATATCATCATGGATTCAAGCGTTGGATGAACTGCATGGAAAAATTAGATCCAGGCCTCTTCAACGACCTTACAACTGCTGAGATGATTACAATGAGCCCTTACGTTGGTTCAACTGCTGGCGAAATTGATTGGGTCGCAAAGGTCCAAATGCAAGCTGCTGCGCAGAAGTGGGTATGTCATGCGATTTCTAATACCACAAACTTACCTGCCGAAGCCGATGTCGAGACTGTCAAGCAAGTCTACATGACCGGTTGGGAGCTTGGTTGTAAAGGTGTCACAGTATATAGGGATGGTTCACGCGCAGGAGTATTAGTTCAAACTAATAATAATGAAATCGCCACGCAAGACATGCTATTCAAAACCAATTCGGCTCCAAAGCGCTTAAAGGAACTTGATTGTGATATTCATCAAGCTTCTATCTCCGGGGAACCATGGACAATCATCATAGGATTGCTTGAGTCTCGACCTTATGAAATTTTTGGAGGTAAATCTGAATACGTTGAGATTCCTCGAAAGTATAAAAGTGGTTCCCTAATTAAGCGACCAAGAAAAACAATGAACTCTATATACGATTTAAAATTTGGAGAAGACGGTAATGAAGTCATTGTGAAAGATATTGTGAAGATATTTGACAATCCCAATCACTCTGCATTTACAAGGACATTATCGTTAGCATTGAGACACGGTGCGCCCGTTCATTATATTTGTGAACAATTGCAAAAAGATAGAGACGCAGATCTATTTTCTTTTTCAAAAGTTATTTCTCGATGTTTAAAGAAGTATATCACTGATGGAACAAAAGCAAGTAATGGAGTTTTTGATACAGCATGTTGTGACAATCCAAATATAATCTATCAAGAAGGCTGTGCTACATGTGCAAACTGTGGTATGGCTAAGTGCGGATGAATAGTTAAATAAGGAAGGGAGCTGATGTCATATTCAGCAAAAGTTATTGATCACTTTGACAACCCAAGAAATATGGGAAGCTTAGATAAGAATGACACTCAAGTTGGAACCGGTATCGTCGGAGCCCCCGCCTGTGGAGATGTAATGAAGCTACAACTTAAGATTAATGAAAAGGGTATAATTGAAGAAGCTAAGTGGAAAACTTTTGGATGTGGGTCTGCTATAGCTTCTAGCTCATTAATTACAACTTGGGTTAAGGGAAAGACGTTAGAAGAAGCAGAAGTTATTAAAAATTCTGAAATAGCACAAGAGCTTTCCCTCCCACCTGTTAAGATTCATTGTTCCGTTCTTGCAGAGGATGCGATCAAGGCTGCTATTAAGGATTATAGGAATAAAAATTTGGCAAAAAACAAAACTTTTGAAGATGACTGGAGTTGTACTAGTCAAGGAGAATTAATCGAATCAGGATATCTAGATCAATCAATCAAGGATTGTGAAGAAGAATACGAAGCAGAAATTGATCTTTACACGACATATGGCGGCGATTAAAAGGAGAGTCCAATGGCAATAACAATGACAGAAAACGCAAAAATCAAAATTAAATCTTTACTTCTCCAGCGCCAAACGCCTGACAACTATCTTCGAATAGGTCTTCAAGGTGGTGGCTGCTCTGGTTTTAAGTATAAGTATGAGTTTATTACTGTCCCCAATGAAAAAGATAAAGTTTTTGAATTTGATGATATCAAGATTTGTATAGATATAAAATCTTATTTATTTCTCAATGGTGTAGAAATAGATTATGAAGAAGACCTTTTTAAATCTGGTCTAGTGTTTAAAACGCCCAACGCAAAAAGAACTTGTGGTTGCGGTGAATCAGTAGCTTTTTAGGAGTAGAAAAGATGAATTGGACAAGTAGAGTCTCGCCCCTTTTAAAGGAAGTAGAGCTTCGAAAGAATCCCGTAATGGTTAGAGTAAATAAATTTGATGAAAAGTCTGCTAAAGAATTTCAAGAGCAAGTAGCTTTAGCACATAATACAGGACAAAAAGTCATCCCTGTTATCATTGATTCGTATGGTGGCCAGGTTTATAGTTTAATGGCTATGATAAGCGCCATAAAACATTCAGAATTACCGATAGCCACCATCGTTGAAGGCAAAGCTATGTCTTGTGGTGCCATACTTTTTTCTTTTGGAGAAGAAGGGCTCAGATTTATGGACCCGGATGCAACATTAATGATCCATGATGTTTCATCGATGAACTGGGGAAAGAACGAAGAGGTTCAAGCATCCGCAGAGGAAACCGCGAGACTTAATAGTAAAATCTACACAATGATGGCACGAAATTGTGGAAAGAAAGATGACTATTTTCTTAAAGTTGTGCACAAGAAGGGCCATGCCGATTGGTTCCTAGATGCTGAAGAAGCAAAGAAGCACAAAATAGCAAATCAGCTAAGAGTTCCTAAACTTTCCATTTCAGTTGATGTTAATATAGATCTGGAGTAAAAGGATGGATAAAGATTTTTATAATAAATCAAGCGCAGATAGCTTAGGCTGGACCCCTTCGTGGTTTGGCTGCGATGAGTTTGATTATAGTTTAGTGAAAGCGGTTCAAAAGTGGCAAAAAGCCCACGGTCTAACTGGCGACGGCCTTGTTGGTCCAACGACATATCGAAGAGTGTGGACTGAAAGAGAAGCAAGTATTTCTAATTATGAACCCACCAGACCCAGAAATTCATACAGCGATGGCGACAAACATATTGTTCATAACGGGAATTTTATTCCAATTGAATGGGATAAAGTAATTCTCTGGGACGAAACTGATGGATTAAAGTCTAATAAGGGGTGTTATACAGACTATTCTGGAAAAGAAGATCGAAAACCAACAATGTTTGTCAACCACTGGGATGTCTGCCTTTCTTCAGAATCCTGTGCAAAAGTTCTTAATAGACGCGGAATTTCAGTTCACTTTTGTATCGACAACGATGGCACTATATACCAACTACTTGATACACAGCACAAAGCCTGGCACGCTGGCATTCCTCGATATGAAGGAGGAAATTCAAAAGGTATTGGTGTAGAGATTTCAAATGCATACTATCTCAAATATCAGGAGTGGTATGTTAAACACGGATTCGGGGAACGACCAGTCCAGGAGAATGGCTGGGTTCACGGAAGAAAGAAAGATCCATTTTTAGATTTTTATACAGTTCAGCTTCAAGCACTAAAGGCTTTGTGGAAAGCGATTCATATTGGAATCGGTATCCCGCTTGAGTATCCAAAAAACTCATCGGGATATATTGAGACTAGTGTTCACAAAGATTGTGAAAGGGGAAAGTTCAATGGATTCTGCAATCACTACAATTTTACAAAGGGCAAAATAGACTGTGCAGGCCTGGATCTTCCATCGCTTATAGATGAAGTTAAGCAGACACCGATGTATTGTTTAGATGAGTAGTGCCTATTCATTTAATTAAGAAGGGATATTTATATACCTCTCTTCTTGTATTGAATAGAATAATTAAGTTTAAGAGCATTACAAAGTGGTTAAATGACAGCTATTCGTGTTGTAAGCCCATCTGGATCTGATGGATCGTTACAGTTTAAAGACAGCAATGAGTTTGCTGGTGATGCCAAGCTTACGTTTAAAGACACAACGTTATTTGTAACAGGCACGTCTGTTATAAGCGGCACTATAAAATCCATGGGCCCATCAGGAGGAGCCCTTTCTGGATCCATAACTAGAACAAAAAATGATAAGTCGTATCTAGTTGCGGGATCAGGCGTAACAATAACATCAGCTTCTAACGGTCAGGTAACCGTTGCAATGGATCCGTTTGATTCGGACCTGGGCAACACACTTGATCAGTCATATGATGAAGGCAGTACTGGAGCAGGTGCAATCATCACAGTTGACAATCAACCAGTCCAGGTAAGGGTTGCAGGGGCATCTTCGGTCGCATTGGTTGTAACAGGCACAGCAATCTTTGGAAGCGCTTCAGTAGCAACGTCGAATCATCTACCGCCGCTTCCAGGTACTAACGTAACGTTTTTCGTTTCAGGCGCAAAAGGTTTAGGAGTGACACCTCCGAGTACAGGTGTTGCTGTTTTCAGCGGTGATATAGTACTTAGCGGAACACTTTTTGGTGGTTCACCGCTCAAAGTAGGTAATGACTTTGAGTTTAATACAACTGATGGAACCACACCCTCTCTTAAAAATCCATCAGGCAGTATAAAACTCTTTGCTCGAGATGAAGTAAAATTAGGTTCAGATGCTGGGACGATACGATTAATAGATTTAGGAAGCTCTGCTGCAGGCAACATATATGTAACAGGATCAGCTACTTCCACCGAACGTAAGGTTCGGATTGCGACAAAGGGCGAACTTCACCTAACGGGAGGTGTATCATTAAGGGTAAAAGCCAATGAGTCGATATTCTCAGGAGGCGTTTCTCTTAGTGGTACTCTTGCTGCGAAAGGCCCGTTTGGCGGGGTAATTTCTGGATCAATTAATAATACCAAAGAAGGTGTATCATATCTTGTTGCAGGATCAAATGTTACAATTACCTCTGCTTCAAATGGCCAGGTAACAATAGCTTCTTCGGGCGCCGGCGGCGGATCGATATCTGTAAGCTCTGGATCTACAACTATTTCAAGTATATCGAGAATAGACCTGACAGACGGTTTTGTTGTTAATGACTCTCAAGGTGGTATTGCTTCAATAACATCTTCAATTGGAAAGCCAGAAGATGGACTGTACACAGATGGATTATTTACGGATTTCTTATCAACAACACCGATTGGAACAGCAATTGATAGATTTAATGAGGTTCTCAAAGCATTAGCGCCCGCTCCTGCACCAGATCTAGATAATATAAACGCCCTTCACTCAGGCTCAGGTGTATATCTTTCGTTTGGATCGTCGAATGACTTGTCGTCAGCAACACCCGCATATTCAAATGTAGCTGCATCTGCCGGAATTAGTACCGCGGTCAATGTGAATGGATTCTATACGATTGTTACTTCTAGTAACAATATACGAATGGGCGCGTTTGATGGCGATACACATATCACGGGCATTCTTAATAGTGATGTAGCATATAACAGTCAAGGGAATAGCATTCAGAATTATCCTGCATTCTCTTTTGGTGATGGATCTGCGGGTGTTGTACGTCTAACTGTTAATGGCTCGACTATAAAAACTGTTGATTTATCAACTGATCCGATTGGAAGCGGAACCTCAGGTCTGGGTTCAGGCTCTCATATTGATGCAAATGGATCAGGATTTAAATTCTTTTCAGCAGCGTCCACGGGCACGCTGTCAAATGGAAATGCGTTCACATCATTTAAACATAGAACAGGAAAGTTCTTTGTAGCTTCTGGGTCGCAAAGACGCGGATGGAATTATGCAAGAATTCAGCATATCAAGACCGGATCGACTACAACTACAAATTATATAGAGTGGGTTAATGATGATGATCCAAACACTCTTGTATCGCAAGGCGCATCATTAAGTTTTGAAGGATCGGGAAGTATACATCTCTCTGGTATCGAATACTTTAGAAGCGGTACCGGAACGTATAAAGCAAGAGTTCTAAATGCATATAGGAATGTTTATGATACTACTAATATAACATTTACAACTTCAAATTCTGCGGCAGCAAAGTCAGGTGCTTCTTTTTCAATATCTGCTCAATCAAAACCCACAATAGACACGGGCGCTAGTGAGACTAATGCCAAAATTCTTCACCTGACGGGATCAGCGTCTGTAGCAGCGGATTATTTTTTAAGTGGTACTATTATAGCAGGGGTATCTGTAACACATCCGCTAAAAGATAATCTATCTAATTCGGGTCAAGCGTCAACGACTGGAATATGGATGTATAATCTTTCTAATTCGTCGACAGCGTTGGTTGAGTCTTTTAGAAGAGAAGATTACAGAATAATAAGCGGTGCATATGACACTCAGGCTTCACTGTATGACGCATCAAACCAATGGGACTCTAAGAAGCATATGACGGCTTCAAATGGCGGTCATAGTAACGGTTTGTTATTTTATAGAGAACGCCTATACTCTCTAACTGCACCAAATTCGGGTGATTTTAGAGATGATAGTGATGGTGGAACATTAAATAATGCACCGCTTGAAAACCCAAATTATTCTGGAGAGACAGGTCAAAGAACTTTTTATCGATGGTTCAAAAATGAGACAGGATCTACAAAATATGACCTATCAATCGCGATCAATGGATCCGGAGCTACGATAGTTGCAGCTGCTACTGCACTAAATTCAGGTAGGATACGCGTTTTTGTGAAATTCCCATCCGACGGATCTCGCGAGACAGGCTGGCTTGATCTTGCTACTGAATTTACGCTAGACTCATATGACGATAATGATGGCGCTCATACTGCAAACGGATCATTAAGCTTTGATAGCACGTTAAACGCCACCAACTATGTGACACTAGGAACTGTTGGAATTGGGAACAATGAGTATATTGGTCTACGGATCGAAGCTGATGAAGCTTGGACGGGTTATATAAGCAGTATTACAGTATCGTTTGGTGGTGGCACTGGATCAATAACAGGTATTCCAGATTTAGATGATATCGACTGCAATGATGATGGAACAGACTGTAAGCTTTCATTTGGATCTTCTAAGTCAATAACGGGTTATACTAATGTAGGGACAACTGCGGGATTCTCTGCAACAGATATAAACGGGTCATATGCGACAGACGCGTCATCTAATAATTTGAGAAGATCAGTATTTGCACTTGACACGATTATCGAGGGAGACTTAAACGAAGATGTTTCAGCTGATAGCAATGGCTCACACACTAATCATGTAGCAAATTCATTTTCTGATGCGAACAGTGGTTCCTTAAAGTTAGAAGTAAACGGTTCAGTTGTTCATACAGTTGAGATTACAGGCTCTTACAACTTAGTAGGTTCAGGTGCACCAGGGTCTGGTGGGGGAACAACTGTAAATGGAAACGGGTCAGGGTTCTTTAGCTTAAGTACTTGGGAAGCAGCTGAGTATAATAACGGCGTTCCCGACTATACAGAGATCTATCGAACAGGAAAGTGGCGAGTTGTAGTAAGTGATCAAAGAAATGGGTGGAATTATGCAAGAGTTACTCACTCTGTTGCAGGCTCTGATAGAACGACAAACTATGTAGAGTGGGTAAATGATAATGACTCATCTACAATGTCCGCGGACAATGTATCAATTTCCAACTTCTCAGGCTCAAACAATCTTTTTCACTTGAGTGGAATCAGGTACTACACACACTGTACAGCTAGCCTTTATGCAAGGTTTGTAAATTCGTACAGAGACATATACTCTTCTGACGCAGCTGCAATATCAGTCGTAAGTACGACAAATGTAAGCGTCCAGAATGTAATAGCATCAGGGACACTTTTAACAGATAAGAAAGCTACAGCATCAAGTACGACAATGCCTTCACTTTCAACAACTGTAGGTTCAGAATTAACAAACCTTAATTTAACAGCATCGTTAGTATTTTCTTCAGCTGATTCACTTCCAGAAAACGCCGCTTCAGCTGGCGGTGCACTGAAGGTGAAACACCCATTAAAGAGTAATGTAACAACAGCCACTCAGACAAAATCAAACTTTATGGTCTTTAGTTCTAGTGATAACTCAAACCTGTATACAGAAGAGTATTTTAGCGGAGAAAAGTATCGTATTATTTCTGGATCTTACACTACTCAAGGCCAGGTTTCTGCCGGCACTGGGTCTTGGGACTCCACTAAATCTGTAAACAGTGCAGGTAATACGAACTATTACAGTGGTTTAATAATCTATGATGGTCATCTTGTGACGCCTCTAACGGGTGGAAATTCAGGTGACTACCGAAGTGCAGCAGACGGCGGCTCTCTCCAGGGTCCTGATGGAAATGTGAACTATAGTTCTCCGACTGTTGGCAGAAGAGAATATTTTAGAGGCTTTGAGAATAACACGACTAATGATGTAGCACAAGTAACAATTACAATTCGAGGAAATGCAACAATAAAAGCACTGGGTGGTCCGAGCTCAGGCAGCTTAGGAGCAAATGATAGTATGCACGTTGAGTGCAAGGTACCGGGAAAGACAGGCTGGTTAGATACAGCTAGATCATCTGCAGGAGCCGGAAATATTTCTGATGGTAATGGAGCTCTGAGCGGAGACCTAACCGATGCAGTTGTTGCATCCGGTACTGAGAATATCTGTACATTCAATGGCCAAACAGTAAATGGGACAGGCTCTTCTGAGGAGTATATTACAATTAGAATCACAACACATAAGAACTGGACTGGGTACTTAGACAGAATAACAGTGGCGTACGAGTAGGTAGATAATGGCAGGAAAAACTAATCAAATAGCGACCTTATTTGCTCAGAAAAAACTTCTGGGGAAAGCCAATACATCTGCATTGAAGGCTGACTCTCAAGAGACGATTGGTTCAAATATTCAGGTAGCGTCTCAAACTATCTTCGGGCAAACAATTCCTACAAGTCCCGCACGAACGCTTTATCTATTACAGTCAGCCTCAGCCGGCGCAGATGCGACAGTAGAGTATATTCAGTTTGATTTAGCAGCCATTGCCGGCACAACTTATGATGCGAATGTAGGCACTTTCGGGTCCACTGGATTCGGCGGTGGTGATGAAGCTCAGTCCTCAGGCCCCCATTCATATAAGCTAGCTTTGTCTGCAAGCTATCAAGCATCATCTTCCAATGGTAAAGCTGGCGCTGGTACGTATGACAATAGTAAAGTTCTGTATACAACAATCGGCGCCCTCCAAATAGTCCCGCCCAACTTTTCTAATGACTCACCCAATCCTTATATAATGAAGTTGTATTCAGGTGATCCGTCAGACGAAGCTAATGAAATTCCTCTACTAGATGAAGTTGATTGGAGCATAGACTATTATAACGGGATCGTGTTTTTGCAAGATTACAGCTCGTCAAAGGTGCCATTATATGCTCGAGCGTTCTTATATGTAGGAAAAATGCTTGATGAGGTAGTAACTTCGGGCTCATCCAGCTCCAGCTCCAGTTCCAGCACCAGCTCTGGAACAGATGATACACGTGAGAAGAAAGTTTATACTGTTACAGGTTCCCATACTGCTGGTTCTGCATTTAGGGTTGCTAATACTAGTTTTAACAAAGCTGGCTATCGACCCAATATGATCGACGTATTTTTAAATGGTCAGCTACTTCATTCGGGAACAAGCGCACAGGTATCATCAGATGATGCTGACTATACAATTACATCTGATAATCAAATAAAATTAAATGGCGACCTTGTAACAAATGATCTGGTCAATGCGATAACATACCTGACGGCTTCGTCTGTAACGGGATGGTCAGCAGGTCTTCCGTCTAAAGTCGTATATGCTGTGACTGGAACACATACACAAGGTATTCCCATGAAGATCACTGGTGTTGATTTTTCAAAAGCGTCATACTCACCAAACAAAATTCATCTATTTCTCAATGGCCAAATGATGACTTCAGGATCTAGCTATGACTATACTTTAGAAGGTTCCACAACAGGTGCAACTTTTTCGTTTGATTTAGAAAAAAATGATATAATCACAATGCTTCTCATCGGTTAATTTGTACTTCAGATGATCAGCGTATTTAAAAACGCATGTATCAACTATGAATTAAATCTGATTAGATATCATACTTATCAATGCAGTATTAGTGCAAAAAAAGATCAGTGAGAAGAATATAATGAACACATTTGATACATCAGATTTGGCTTTAGCTGCCTATCTTCATATGATGGGTGTTCCGCTTGTGAAGGCTTCTTCAGCGCACTCTGGAAAATTTCAATTTATTTTTGATGATGCTGATAGTCAGTGTGAAACACTATCCTATGCGTTCATAAATAGCGAATGTGCAAAATTTGATAATCATGTAAGAATGCTCAAGAAGATGATATATAAGACATGAGGCGCAAGCCCCGTTAAGTCAAGTAAAATTTAAGTTAGTTAAAGTTATCAGTTCGAAACCGTTAAAGTTTATGATACGTTTAGTTTCACGATAAGTTAAGTCTTTAACAAACATGTATTACATAAAGGAAAACTAACACATGGCTAATAAAACTCTAATTAGATTGGCCCAGCTTACTGGATCTCTCGACGCTAGCGGAGGAGCTGTACACCCAAGTGCTATCACAGATAAGTCACTTCAGGGTGTTCTCGATGCTCTCGCTGCTTCTGTCAAGAGAATTCACGGCGGGTCAACATACAGTGGGCAGGCTGCAGCTACATTCTCGCAGGCCCTTCTCCCATCTGCTGATGACACCTACGACCTTGGTTCAGCCGCCGCAGCGTGGCAGGATCTTCACCTCGAAGGTGATGTCTTGATGACGGATGCTGGAAAAGTCTCTTCTGTGGGTACATTAACTCTCACAGGTTCTGCGCTTACTCTCACCTCTGCTACAGCTGCTACATGGTCAACATCTGCTGGTGCTCTTGTAATCGATGGAGCGGGTGGTCTGACACTTGACTCTGACGGTACTGATGCAGTCAATCTTGGTACTGAAGCTGCTGCAAAGACAATTACTATCGGTAATGCTGCCTCGGCTGAGGTTCAAATTGATGCCATTCGCGTTGATATTAACGCAGTTGCTAATGGATGGCAGATCGATGGTGCGGGTAACTCAAATCTCTCAACATCTGGAACTGGTACACTGACAATTGATTCTGCTGGTGCACTGGTTATAGACACTGACGGTACTGATAATATCAGTCTTGGTACTGAAGCTGCTGCAAAGACAATTACTATCGGTAATGATGCATCAACGAAGGTTGATGTTAATGCCCTCGCAATTGAACTGGATTCAGCTGGAATAATTGTAGCAAATTCAGTGGGTTCGACGACCATCACAGCTGGCGCGGCTTCGACCTGGTCAACTTCTGCTGGCGCTTTGACACTCAATGGAACCGGCGGCCTCGTCCTTCAAGAAGGCGGTGCTGCAATTCTCGGAATTTCAGATGCTAGAGCTGTAACATTGGAAAATGCAGCTTCAATTGATATTGATGCTTCTGGAGCAGTCGCAATTGACTCTTCAGCCGGTTCAATGACAATGGGCGCTATCCTTGCAGATGGTCAAACACTCACGCTTGGTAAAGCTGGCGCTGTTGAGATGTCACTCGCACCTCACGGTACTGCTTCAAATGAGAAGTTCACTCTCGCCAATACAGCTGGTTCAGCTACTAACGCTGTTAAGGTCGAAGCACTCGCCGGCGGTATCGACATCGATGCTAAGCTGGTGCTTGCTCTTGATGGAGAGGGCGGTGTTAATCTTGGAATAGCAACTTCAGGAGCCGCGGTCTCAATTGGTCACGCAACATCAGAAACTACAGTCAACGATAACCTGACGGTTACCGGTGATCTTACTGTTAACGGTGCTACAGTTACAATTGATACCACGAACCTGTCAGTTCAAGATCCAGTCATCACCCTCAATGAAGGTGGTCAGGCTCTCAATGCTAACGGTGGACTTCTCTTCACCTCCGGTTCTTCACTGGCTGCTAAGCCAGGAGTTGCATTCGGTCGTGTTGCTAATGACACTTGGGGCCTTGGTCAGATAGCTGTTCCATCTAGTGGTACGATGACTACAGTTGCTGGTATGACTACATCTGGAATGGCTCTCCGTGCTGGTAAGTTTCAGCTTGACAGTGCTGCTGACTACATGGAACTTGACACTAATATCAAGATTGTTGCTGCTGCTGATATCATTCTCGATCCGGGTGGCAATAATGTCCTTCCTGGTTCTGATGCTGCTGATGACTTAGGTGCTGCTGGAACACAGTGGAAGGATCTCTACGTCCACGGTATCGGTTACATCGATCAAATTGGTACAGATGCAGATCCAGTTGCTGGTTACTTCAACGCTGGTGAACTCGATGGCGTCATCATCGGTAGTGAATCTGCGGCTGCTGCAACATTCACAACGTGCGATGCTACTACTGACTTCACTATTGATGGTCTGGTATTAACTGCAGACACTATCACCAATGATGCTGCTCTAACAGTTGTGTCAACTGGATTTACGGTCAATGCATCTTTAGATATCGCATTATCTGCTGATGGCGGAAACGTTACGATGGATGATGGTACAACCACAGTCTTCGATTTTAATGTCGACGATTCAAAGATGAAGATCCAGGATCCTGCTCAAGTGGCAAATTACTTGGAGGTGGCTGTTGCTGCCAATGGTGCTACAACGATGACAACTGTAGACGCTGATGCTGCCGCTGCTAATTTAATTATTACTGCAGACGGAACTTTTGAAGCAGTTGGTACGACAATCACGTTGGATTCTGGTGGAGCAATTAACTTAGAGCCCGCAGGAGGTTCTGCTATCTTGCTTGACGGTACGATTAGCATTGATGGTGGTGTTGTGACAGGTGCTACATCTATTACTTCGACTAACTTCGACGGTATTATCGGCGCTGACAATGCTCGTGCAGGTACTTTCGCTCTCGTTACAGGAACAAGTCTAGACGTGAATGGTGCTGCTGATATTAGCGGTGTAACTGATCTTGCTGCTGCTGGTGTCGCAACTAATGTTCGTGGTACCCTGGCTGTTATTCAACAGGCTGACTTCACAGCGAATCTTGATGCAACTGGTGGTGTGGATATTGATGCTGATAACATCAAGCTGACTGTAGGCGCTGGTGCTGATCTGGAGATGGTGCACAATGGCTCAGCCACGAGCATCAAGAACATGACTGGCATGCTTAGGATTGAGAGTAATGGAGGAAACTTGGTACTATCATCTTCAGCTACTAACTCTGAGATTCAGTTTGGTGATGCTTATAACGGTAACATTCTGACCAACGGTCTGTTTCAGCTTTCTGATAGTGCCGCTGAGTGGAACACTTATGTGTCTAACTTCGCTGCTAATAAGTCGCTTGTTGGTGCATTGAACTCCTTAGCATCTGGTGGAACTCGTAGTAAGTTCCAGTATGCTGTTACAGGTTCACATTCTGCAAATATTCCACTGTGGATTAATGCATCGCTTGATCATGATCAGGGCACAGGCGGCCCAGCTGCTCTTGACGTATTCGTCAACGGTCAGCTTCTAACTTCCGGAACTACTGTTGCAAATGGAGACTATAAGATTGGTATTGCAGATGCTGATCGAGTCCAGTTCTTCTTCGCTCTTGAGTCCGGAGATCAGGTGACAATTAATAAGCCGTAATCTTTTTTAGATTATTATCTCTGGGGTGCCCTGAAAGGGGCACCCCTTTTTTATTAATGCATCCAGCGTGTTATTATAATGCTGTGTATCTGATTATCAATGGAGGCTTAAATGTCCAGTCAAGAAGTTAAAATTAGAGATTTTATCACTGTAAGTGAAGGTGAAATTCAAGGAATAGAAGATGTATTTAATCATCTTGAAGAAAGAACCAATGATTTCAATAACAATATATCACGAGTCCAAGTGACATCAGCTGCAACACTAGTATCACTAGAACGAATTAGCACAATGCTGGATACATCGATGCTAAGGGTAGACATAAACAATGCAAAAACCCTTACTCAACAATTACTTAATGTCTTAACTGAAGTCCGTCAAGCAATTAGGACAGAAGAGTTGGGTATTATGCGAGAGTTCGGGTTTGTGCACGGCGCAACAAATACATCAAATGATTTATCAAAGACACTTAATGAAAAGATTCAAAGTAAAAAGGCTTCGATATTAAACCAAAGATTATTGTTAGAAAAAGCACAAAGTGGAGACTCAATAGACAGACGTGAGCTAGGCGAAAGACCCGTCTCCCTAAAAGATAGAAGAGAATTTGATAAGATAGTTAATGATAGTGATTCAGCTTTAGAGAGTGAATAGTGCCAATAAAATTAGTAAAAAATGTTAACTTCGGTCCTGGGCAAACAGGTGTAACAACGGTTGCTTATAGATTACTTGATTCTGTGGGAACACTCAGCGGCTCACGGACTACATCAGGTGTGGGAGAGTTGCTAGCAGGAACAGGTATTTATAGTGCAAGCATCTATTTTTCGGCAAATTTTAGTGGATCAATTCTTTGGGACACAGGTGGTTCTTCTCCAGCCTATGCAACAGAAGAGTATAATCCCCAAGCCGAACAAATAGAGTTTATTAAGAGTATCGAAGGCGGCCGCTGGAAGTTAAACAATACAGACAAGACAATGACTTTTTACAAGGATGACAATACAACAGTTGTTGCTAAATTTGGCATGTCAGGGAGCAGTGGATCACCTAGCGTATCTGATGTCTTTGAAAGACGTCGATTGGACTAGGCAATGATTGTCACGAGAGGCTTCGGCGAAGACGGAGAAATAATTACTCGTGGCTTTAATGTTAGTATAGTAGCTGTAGCTATAGCAGCCGCCGCGGCCGCAGCCAAAGCATTAGCCCACGGAGGCGCTAGAGCAAAGAAAAAGATCGAAGAAATCTATGACGAGTTTATTGTAAGGGCAGCTTTGATCGCAGTAAACGGGGAAGAAATAATAAACCCGGTGTGGAAAACTGTAACAAAAGCTATTAATGAAAGTTCCGATACCGCTGTAAAGGTCACAGACTTTGCAGAAATTACGGTAACGAAGCCGACCGTGCAGATATTTATAGATAAGATTCGTATTCTTAAGGACTGATGGAATGGATAATATTGATTTAGTTTTAGATTCAGACAATGAATTACTTTTTAAAGTTACAGTTGAAGGTACAAGAGATGCTGATACAAAATGCCGATTAATGATAGAAAGAGAAGATTTCTCGTATGTTTTTAATGGATCAGTTGATACTGAAGGGACAGTTCGTGTTCTAATCCCTGCACTAAAGAAGAGAATTTCTGAAGGGACATATGCTGCACATTTAGAAGTACTAGTTGATGATAGAATCTTTGTACCTTTGACGTTCAATGCAAAATTTGCACAATCATTAAAAGTAACTGCAGAGTCTGTTTCCAGAATAGTCAAACCAAAAGTAGGCGCGACGGCATCTATAATCTCGCAGCCTACATCTAAATCATCTAAAAAGAAATTATTTAGTGAAACGTCTAAAGGAAAGTCTGTAAAATTAAATAAGAAGATTGATTTATCCGGCCTTTCTAGGAAAGAAATGCAGCAACTTCTTGAGAAGCTAGATCGAATGACCGGGAGGTAAGATGTTTCTTAAACTTTATTTATGTGGTGTGTGTGTACACGCTGCCAATTCTTTGTTTCATATCAAGTCATTGAGCATTAGAAACTCTGTGACGAGAGATAGATCTGGAAGGGCTACTACCAGTAAAGAGATAGAGTATTATGTTAATGCTATTCCATGGTCGATTCTCTGGCCGGTTGTCTTAGTAAAAAGAGGCTGGGAGTTCTTCAAGACGGAGTTTTAGTATGTCCCGCCGAAGAACAAAAAAAATTGTTCACAAAACAGAATTCCTGCGGGAAGAATTTTTTGAAACAAAAGAAATTCACGATGCAGCAAAATTAGCTGTACTGTCTCAAATCAAAACAATTCAGTCAGAATTGAATGTGTATGATGCTGATCTAGACGCAGGTTTTGACAATACAAAGTCAAAAGAAAAAATTGAAGCGCCAGGCGCCAGAAGTCCTGAGTACTCTCCGGAAGAGGGGGAGATCGATACAGAATCTGCATGTATTTTGAAACACCCGCTATGGGTAAAAAAGTTATACAGAAAGATCTCAGTTAAAGTGCATCCTGACAAGTTGTTAACAGAAGAATTTGATGAGAAAGAAAGAAAGGGAAAGCTCTACAATGAGGCAACTTTAGCTTACGCTGAGGGTGATTATGCAGGACTCATTATGATAGCTATTGACCTTAAACTTGCGATTCCAGATATCGATGCAATTATTGATATTTTAAATAAAAAGTGCATTCAGTATGTCAAAGACACACAACACTTAAAATCAACTTTATTCTGGTCGTGGCATTGTTCTAATTCGCAACAAAAGCAGGAAATTTTAAGAGAATTTGTCAAAGTAAAAGGCTGGACCGTCCCAGGAGCTGCAATGAAGAAATCCCGGCCGAGTCACCACCCGGGCAAGTCTGTTGCGTGGTTCAGAAAAAAGCTAACTGAATCTTCAGAAGATGTGTAGATTTATTTTATTAGCGATGCTGTTAGTATCGTGCAATAGAGATTTGGTCTGTATAACAAATGAAGATATTACAGAAAGATGGTTTGAATTGTCGTCATCTATTCTATCATCTGATAGCTGTTATCTTTTAACAAAAGATGACAGGGTTCTAAAAAAAACTCAGGAATCCTTACAGCAGTCAGGGGTATGGTTTGTCATTGATCATTGTAATAATTGCATATTTCAGATAGGCTCTGAGGATACGATCATTGAGCTCCTAGAAGAAGAGGGTAAATGTATTACAGTAATCTACGATGGTATTGAAGCTGAAATTTGTGACTGTTCATATTAACTCTCAAACTTTCTTAATCTAGCAACACCGTCAATCACAGTAACATAGGTCTGGTGTGTAACCCAATCTCCAGCATTGATATATGTTTTGATGTGTTGATCTTCATTAACCCAGATTATCGCTTCTGGAATATGTGTGTGGCCCATGATAAATACATCTATCTTTGGGTGATGCCGAAGGATATGAATGATTGATCTCAACTGATGTTTCTTAATCTGAATCTCTGTCCACCACGTTGTGAAGTCAAAGTTGAACGTGAACTCAAGTATATTTTGAATAACTGATAGAAATTTAATAAATACTCTATTATGAATCATGCCTTTATCATATTGATCACCGTGTTCTATTCTAAATTTTCTTCCGTTTTCTTCAAAGTCATATCTTTTTACAAATTCTACTCCGAGAACTTTTTTACCGATAACACCCAATAGACTTTCATCATGATTACCGACGACATATATGATTTTTTTAAATTTTCCAACCTGACTAATAATTTCGAGACACCGTTCTGTAAAAACAGGAATCTTGATAAAGTCGATGATGTCACCAGCAAGAACAATCTCATCACAGTCTTCATCTTTTAAAAATGTTAAAAGCGCATCAGCCTTATAGAATTTTGTTCCGATATGTGTGTCTGAGATAATGATTCTTTTCATTGAACATCCGGTTATAATAAGTATACTATTTGGTATGGACGAGGTGTACTATTCCTGAAGGACCAGAAGTAAGAAGATATGCTATTGATCTTGCAAAAAGGCTCACCGGAAGAGATTTACTAGAAGTATCAATCAAGTCTGGGCGCTATCTTAAAAAAGTGCCAGTAGAATTTGAAAGATTCTCTAATGACTTACCTATGCATATTTTAGGCGCAGGCTCTCATGGAAAGTTTCTATACATTCTCTTAGAATATCAAAATTCAATTTGGTCAACACTGGGAATGACCGGGCAGTGGTCAAATCAAAAAGGACAACATTCAAGAGTTGAATTTATTTTAAATGATGGTTCTGTATTTTATAATGATATTAGAAATTTTGGAACATTAAAATTTGTCAAAGGAAAGGAAACTTTAATTAAAAAATTGCAATCTCTCGGGCCCGACTTGTTAAGCGAAGTGTGCTCAAATGATACATTTATTGCTAGACTACGTACCCAAAATAAGAAAACGATAGTACAGGCACTTATGGATCAATCAGTTGTAGCAGGAGTGGGCAACTATATCAAAGCAGATGCCTTGTGGTTATCTAAGCTTTCTCCACATAGAATTGTTTCAGGTGTCTCTGATAAAGATTTAATAATTTTAAATGGTAATATTAGAAAAATAATGGTTGAAAGCTTTCAGTCTGGTGGCACCACAATTCAATCTTACTCTGATTTTAATGGAGCCCCTGGTGAATACGGATCTAAGTTTATTGTGTATAATAAAAAAGTTGACCCAGATGGAAATCCCATATTATCTGAACAAACTAAAGATGGACGCACCACATGGTGGTCGCCTAAAAGACAATCGTAGGAGGAAAAAATGTCTGATATAAAGTTTTTTAAATTAAGTGATGCTTCAATAGGATTAATTGCAAAAACATTACAAGTAGCAATGTTAACTGGAACTGATGTTGTTGATAATTTGAGAATGATCTGTTTTGAAGTAAATGATGCAGATGCGCTAGATCCAACTCTAGAGTATTTAGAAAATTTTGATAAGAATCTAGACACACTAATGGACCAGGCTGTAGAAACAATGCCCACATATGAGCAGATATTCACTGAAGAGATGGAAAAGATCGAGCTTAAGGAAGTAATGACTGACGATGCCGATGATGCTGACGAAGCAGATATTTGGAATGATCCCATTACTAGGGGCGAAGTGGACGTAGAGGACTGGTAGGATTATGGATGATCGTCTGACACAAATTTTTGAACTAAGAGAACGATTCATGATCGAGCTACAGAATTCTAATAAGGCTGCAAATCCCTCGTGGCCCTTAGACTTAACAAGCAAAAAAGATCAGCAGTATGTTCGTGATATTGCGCTGAGAGGAGTAGAGGAAATGTTCGAAGCTCTCCAGCATTTAAAGAATTGGAAGCCGCATAGAAAGACTGAGGTCTCTGAGTTTAATAGCGAAGAGTTTCTTGAAGAAGTAGTTGATGCATTCAATTACTTCTTTTCACTATTAATCCTCGTAGGGTTCGATGCAGATGATCTTTATCAAGCTTACTGTAAGAAAGATAAAATCATTCATGAAAGAATTCAGTCAGACTACTAAGTTTTGTACATTGATACTTTGCACCATAAAATCTAATATCTTACCATCAGCTTAAGGAGATAAATTGCCTCAAAATACTAATCTAATACCTGTTAATCTTCCAATGGCGCTTCGATTCGATGAAGAGCCTACTACTGAATTTCTCAATGATCTTGATGCACTCAAGATTGAGCTAGTAGATCATCCCACAGCGCAACAAATGAGAGAAGTGGCTTGGCGTTATGTAAAGGCCACATGGGCCGATACTCCTGAACATACCGACCCTACGGGTGTACTTCAGTCAGATCTAAGTGAAAACTTGGAAGATGTTCTGTGCTTTCGAGCACTGCCGACACCAATGGAAATCTTTAGCTTTACGTTTAAGTTTGCAGGAATTGATCTTCAAACTGTTACTCATCTTATTCGACATAGGGCCGGATCGTTTGCTGCACAGTGCACCGGAGATAGATTTCTTCATCACGAACCCTGTTTAGTACCAAGCTCAGTAGAAAATAGTCCAGAGCTATATCGAAGATGGCAACGACATGTCGAGGATGCAAAGAAACTTTATGCTGACATGGTTGATACGCGACAAATCTCAATGATGGATGCACGAACAGTTCTTCCAAAGTGTCTTTCGACTTTTTACTTCGGTAGATTCAATCTCAAGGATATCATCGGATTTATAAAGCAACGTTCAGATAAACAAATCCAGCCATCAATTGATAATCTTATTGCAGCTAAGATGGCACTTGAAATCATCAAAGTCTTACCCGAAGCTACTGCTGTCATTGGGTCAAAGACTCTTGCAAGTCCAGCTTGGCACTTTATTAAGAATGTAAGAGCCGGAACAGGTACAAATCTATACTGGCCAGATTCAGATAGCGATGAGCACATAGAATATCATCCCAATGATACAATTTATCAAGCGCATCGTTACGACCTGAATGGAACGGATCCGCCTGAGGATGAAGTGGGCGGCAATACCAAGTTCAGGAAAGAGTGGAATCGTTTGATTTCAGAAATTAAGTTTATTGAAGGTCACTATAGTGATCAAAAGGAGTCGTGGAATGTTTAACAAAAAAGTTTATCTAGCAGCCGGCTGGTTCAATCCAGTTCAGGCTGAAGAGCTTACAATGCTTGAAGAAATTTGTGACAGCAAAGAGTGGATTGAGCTTGCTTCCCCGCGTAGAATTTTTGTTTGTCCGCCTAGTGCATCCAAGGAAACTCAAGATGCAACATTTGATGGAAATCTTCACCATATTAAGACAGCAGACTTTCTGATTGTGAATACTCGAGACAAAGATATTGGAACGATTTGGGAAGCAGGCTATGCATTTGCAAATGATGTGCCAATTGTATATTTTTGCAATGGCTTGCCCGAGGGTGCAAAGTTTAATCTCATGCTTGCAAGAAGTGGAGTTAAGGTATGTACATCATTTAAAATGCTAGAAGACTATCTGAACAAATGTTTTGCAGACGGCAATTTGCTTTATGAGCCCTACGATCTGGAGATCGAGTAGATAGGCTCCTGGAGGAATACTTATCTTTACGGTAAGTAAATTCACTGATGAGCAATTCACTATACATATTTGATTTTGATGATACTTTAGTTGATTCTGGTGCAAATGTCAAAGTAATCAGAGCTGACGGTACAGAAGAGCTTTATTCTTCTAGAGAGTATCGTGACTATGATCGAAAGCATAAGCAGCCAGGAGATATATTAAATTTTGATGAGTTTGATGTTGATCCTCCAGACGCCTCTGTTATTCAAGCCCCATGGAGTGCATTTATAACAGCACTTAATACAGCTGGTCCACAGAATGTCATGATTTTAACTGCGCGCGCAAATCCAGACCCTGTTAAAGAATTTCTAATTAAAGCAGGCGTTAATCCACTTCCTATCATAGAAGCTGTAGGAGATTCTGATCCTAATGCTAAAAAAAGAAAAGTGGCAGAATATATTGAAAGATTACAAATAATAGACATTTATCTTTGGGAAGACAGTCCAAATAATATTCGAGCGATTGAATCACTTGCTAATGAAATACCTGGATTAACTTTTTTTACAAAACTTGTAACAGAGACAGTTCTTCGAAGATTTATTCGAGAAATTTTGAGCGAAGTTCTATGGAAAAAATAAAGCTAGGAGATATCATGCGACCAGAAGGCCTCCAATATTTAATGTCATCTGATCAGACAACAACGTATCTCTGCAAAACCAATGATTGGGGTCTTGTAATCTCTATATGCCCAGAGTCTGATTTGATTGAGTTGCTTATTAGTGGCGAGTCAATGTATGCTTATAGTCGACAGATAAAAAAAATTATCAATTCTTATTCTGATGAGTAATAATAAATAGAGGATTTAAGTAATGGATGAAGTTTTTGTCGTAACTAAGCAAGTATCAATTGACACGTCTATCATTGGAGTGGCGCGATCTGAACTTGAAGCAAAAGAGATGTGTCATACTGATTATGAAAATGATGACAAAGAGATGACTGTCAGCTTCTATACATTTTCAAATTTTGAAATATCACAGCTCTATACACGAACTACTTACATATCATACGATTATATTCCCAATGAACAAGGTGAGTGGTCAGAAATCAAAGTACAAAGATTTTATAATTATGAAGAGTTCTACGAGGCAGAAGATGAGATTAGCGATAACGGGTGAAAAGGGATTCATTGGTTCCAACTTATCTAAAGTAATTAAATTAACCGGGCATGAATTTATTTCATTACTAGATGCACCCGAGCTGACCCAAAGGCTCGATACGGGAGAACCGTGTGTTTTTAGCAATACAGAAGATGAATGGTCACACGCGCTTGTTAATAGATCAGTAGACGTTTTAATTCATAATGCTGCTGTAGTAGGCACAGATGTTGTCGCTCTCAATTCTACTTTTTCTACTCTAAGTAACGTCACGGGTACACACACAATTGCCCGGGCCTGTAACAAATCTAGAATTCCCGTGTGTTATATGGGAACTACAGTAATTTATGACACTCAAAAGTACCAGGATTCTGTGATAACTGAGACGTCTGATTTAAACCCAAAAACATTTTATGGAATACAGAAGCTTTCTGCTGAGCAGATTATTAAACACAACTGTGACGACTGGATGATTATTCGTCCTCTTTTTGCCTTCGGTGGAATTGGAGATATGAATTCATTGATTGCAAAGACACTTTATGCAGCTCACAATGATGTATCCTCACTTGATATGTTTTTAAATCCAAATAAAATTAAAGATTACATGCATGTGACAGATTTTTGTATCGCTGTTTTAACTGCATGTGAGCTCGGTCTATGGAATGATGACTATAATGTAGCAGCGGAAACGCCGTATACTGCATATGAAGTCGTTGAAATGATTTCAAGAGCAACTGATAAGGATGTCGCTAAGCTATTGAAGTGGAATCCTCAAACTGATTACCTGGGCAACCATGTATTGTCTAGTAGAAAGTTTAGAAGTCACTCCGGCTGGAAACCCTCTCTTGATCTATACACGGGAATTGTTGAAAGTTTTAAGACGATTTATTTTAGCGACAGCGCCTATAATCCCTTAAAGCACCTTGAAGAAGCCAAAGAACGGGGCATAGATTTGACAGAATATTACTAGTGACGTAATATTTACTACTATAGGCGGCTGTAGTTATGGAAAAATCCACTTTACGACTTGATCAAGAAGACTTTTTTTATCAAGAAGCTGCGGTACCTGTCATTAAAGATATCATGAGATTTCTGGGCGGCGTATCAAAGCCTGCTTTTAAATCATTAAGCTATGTTTGGGATTATCCGATTGATCCCGACGTATGGTTCGATCTATGGGAAGACCCGGGTCATGCCTTGTATACCGTAAATATACGAGTATCATCTGTTGACTTCGAGTCTGATCACCCTGGATGGAACATCGATGGAATTTCCGGGTTTGGGGAAAGTGCCGAAGCAGTGATTGATATTCATGTGCAGTTATCCCCCAGGGCATTCAGGGACAAAGAAATAATCTTGAGCCTTGAGACAGAGCTTTACAATGTTGTACCTCACGAGATGCATCATTTAACTCAGAATGACCAACCCTTTCAAAGAGTAAGCTGTCCTCTAACATCTTCTGCTAGGAGTATGGGTGACGTTAGATATTTTATCTCTTCGTGCGAAGTTCCTGCTTTTGTTATTGGATTTCGAGGTGAAGCACATTCTTCCGGTCGTCCAATTGAAGAACTAATAAATGTTTATCTCAATAATCAAATGAAGGCTGGGAAGATAAATAGTAATGATGTAAAGCAAATTAAAAGTCGGTGGCTTAGTCATATTGTGTGGAACAAAGAAAAAAATGAGTCTTCCCTCCGTGTGGTGCCCGGGACGACGCCCAGGCTGGACAAGAAAGATAGAGTGCTATTAGCATTACTGAGGAAACACATGAATGAATCAATCTTAAGAACATACGTTAGAGAACTACTCACAGAGAGCAGATTGTCGGGTAGGACAATTCAAGGAGTACTAGCTCTTCTTAAGGGTCATGCCAATAACACTTGGATCTTCTTTGATACAGAAACGACAGGCATGCATCCAAATTCAGCACAGCTGACTGAGATAGGCGCTATTGCTGTGAATCCCAACAATTGGGAAAATGACTCAACAGTTCTGGGTCAATTCAATGAGAAAATCAAGCTGGGTAAAGATGCCCTAGAAGCTATTGCACAGCAGAATGCTAATCCCGAGGATGTAAGGGGAAAGAGCATTCAGGATCTTCTTTCAATGACACGATACGGTGAGCAAGGCAGGGAGTACGGTGATGAGCAAGCAGTCCTAGATCGATTCTTTGAGTTTGTTGCATCTTTTCCCAACCCAATGCTGGTCGCACAAAATGCATCATTTGACTTGAGATTCGTCAATGTGCGTTCCGGCGGCAATCTACCTAGCAGTTATCCTGTGTTAGATACGATGCAGTTAATGAAACTCTATTTGATTCCTTTACTAAAGACACAGTCGAAAGCAGAGGAAGGCGACCCAGAAGCCCAGGCACTTTTAAATAAGCTGTACGTGAGAAAGAGAAACTGGGGATATCACTCAACTTCAATGGGTGTTGTCTCGAAAGCGTACGGGATCAGCATTGAAGCCTGGCACAATGCCCTAGCCGACGTTCAGATGATGATGGAGATGTATAAGAATGTTGTAGCAACGATTCGTCGAGGAATGAACGTAGATATAAGGGATGTTCAGGGAAGAGATCTAGCATACCAGCGAAAGAGAAAGAAAAGACGATGAAATCCATAACAAAAAATAATAGCGCTTCCTCTCTCGTAACAAAAAATAAAGAAGGGTAATAAAAAATGAACCTACTTCGTGAGTACATAAGAGCATTAATATTAGAAGCTCCCAACCAGTTTCGATGCAACTCGCATTCTCTTGGCTACATCGATGCCCAGGGAATTTTTGTTTCGCTTCAAGCTGCAGGCTTTGATCGACATGACGACTATGTATCTCATCATTTTCCCGAAGAAGCAGGAGAATATTGGTACAAACACAAGGCCGTCATGCATGCCCCTTCCGGATGGTTAAAGGTTTCTAATGCCAATGAAATTTCTATGGAAGATGTTTCAAATATCTCATCTGCGCAAATCAAGGGTCTTGTTGATATGTGGCTTCAATGTGCAGAGTTTTCTAGATGGATCAACAGCCCCGAAACAGGATATGTAAATCTTTATAACTTCGACGGCAATCAATATGATGAATTAACCATACCTGATTTGATTCAAAAACATGACACCTCTGGCCGGCTTATGGATTATTTCTACGAGGAGATAATGGAATGAACCTGCTCCGTGAGTTTATAAGAGCACTACTGGTTGAGTCTATTGAAGATGAACCTGACATGACTCAATATGTTGATGATCTTGAGCACCTTATTTTTACTTTTCTTTTCACGCAAAGCACTTTCAATGAACTTCAAACATTAGAGCCTGGAATAGAATTACCGGCTGTTTTACCAACAGATATATTTGATGACTTTGAAAACGTGAATGAAGTTCATGTTGGAATTTTGGTTACTGATGATGATACTGGTAACATTGAAGCGGCATATGTCTGTGTTCCAGAAAATCGATCTACGTCAAATCTTGTGTTGGCGTTAGAAATACCTCGTGACTATCCTGCTCGAGATGATTTTCAAGGTTGGCTTTCTGAAGAATTAGCCGATGCACTTTCTCACGAAATTCAGCATAGCTGCGATCCGACAGAAATGTTGACAAGCGATGATTGCGGAGATGAATCTAAAAAATGGGAAAGTCTAGAAAATATTGAAAAATATTATGGGTGTGAGGCCGAAGTCCGAGGTCATGCTGCAGGAATTTCGGGCAGGGCAAGAAGGTCAGGTAAAGATCCGAGAGAATTATTACAAATAGATATGGATACAATTAAAGACAAGGCCTTACACAGAGGGTATAATAAAAAAGAAGTCGAAGCCATTCTCGCCCGCGTTAAGTCACAGTGGAGCAAGCGGCTGGGCTTTGAATAGAGGCAAGCATGGATATTTACAGATACATTGCTGAGAATGAAAACACTAGACTAACATTTTATTTCACATACGAGGTTCATCGTGATGAGTTACTCCAACGATTGACCCACGCACACGGAAATGCTGTACATGTCTACGATATTTTTCCTCAGCCCCACACAGAGACTGTTGTTCTAGAAGAGCCTTTGTCAATTATAACTGAATCTGGGAAAGAAATGTTCCTACCACCCGGATTTGAAGTTAACTTTTTTGATAGAGTATTTGTATTATTTGGCGATACTGAAGATGATGAGTAAATGGATACTTGGTGCAAGCTGGCGTTACACTACGACTATGCTCCGTCCTTCTATACTAGAAATGTAATAACTGTAATCTTAGCGCTGAATAGGCGTCATTTTCCAGGTATAATTCCGTTAATCAAATCTCTTGATGCCAACACTTTACCAAGCTTGGAGTTTAAAATTTTCCAGCTAGACCTTCTGCCTGAGGAAAAGCAAGCGATCATTCGAGCGCACAAAAATGTAACATTTTATGACATTGTTAATAAAAAAAGTACTTGCCCATATGCGTGGTGGTTTGAGGCATTTGATTACAATTTTATTAGAATGTCGAAGTACACACTATATATCGACGTCGACATTATCGTTAATCGACCTCTGCACAGTTGGTTAGAAAAATTTGATGAGTCTGCCACGATGGTCTCTGGCGTAGCACAAAAAACTGCCCATGCAGATTATCGAGAACGCAGCGCCAACCACCTCATCAATACGGGTGTAGTTTTATTCAAGCATTCTTTTTTTGATACGAAATATTTTGAGAATCTTCAGTCAGCTATTCATAAAGTCGGCATTGCCAATATCAAGAATGATCAGCTCTTTTTGCGTAAATTTTTTAATAATGAAATGATAGAAGTGTTGTATGCACCCTATTCTTTTAATGCAAATGCATACCTCTTAAAGCACTTCAACGATAAGCCACATATTTATCATTTTGTAGGCACACCCAAACCTTGGCATCATCTGAGTTTCAAAAGATCTCACTTGTGGACCCGATTAGTCAAAGAAGTCTGCGAGAATTAAATGTCGATGTGGGATAATTTTATGTAAATCTAACTGTCTTATGGTATAATAGACCTAAGATTAGGGAGATTAAATGTTGATAAAGCCCAAGCGGTTCGTCGGTCTACACGCACACACAGGATTTTCAGTTTTTGATGGCTTGGGATACCCAGCTGATCACATTGATTTCGTGCTAGAAAACGGTATGGATGCCTGGGCGCTGACTGATCACGGTAACGGCTCCGGCCTGGCTCATGCTCGAAAGCACGCTGTGAAGATGCAGCAAGACGGCCGGAAGTTTCGACAACTATATGGATGTGAATTCTATTTTGTCCCGTCTCTTTCTGGCTGGCGCAATGACTATGAAGCTCATCGGCAAGCCGTGAGAGATGCCAAGACTGAAAAGAAATCTCTTGAGAGGACAGACATCGATGCAGATGAGGACGTAGTTGCCTCGGGCCACACAATTGAAGATGAGGATGAGACGAAGACCATTGACGTCATGAAGGACGAGTGGAAGCGTCGATATCACTTGGTGATTGTTGCAAAGAATAGAACCGGTTTGAGTAATCTTTTTACTCTCATCAAGAAGGGATACAAGCACGGATTTTATCGATTCCCACGAATTGACTTCGAGATGCTAGCTCAGCACGGCGAGGGGCTAGTAGTTTCTACAGCATGCCTCGGTGGGATCTACTCTAACCGAATTCTTCGTGGAGAAGCACTGAATAAGCCACACGATGAGATTCAACGTGAACTTCAAAATTTGACTGATAGGTTCACACACTGTGTAGGCAATGACAACTTCTTTCTTGAGCTCCAGTTTAATCGTTTGGATGCGCAGCACAAGGTGAATAAGCACCTTCTTTCTTTGCATAGTTCCACTGGCATCCCGCTTATCGCAACAGCTGACTCTCACTATTACGGCCCAGATAAATGGGAAGCTAGAGAGCTATATAAGCGCCTTGGTTGGATGGGCAAGAATCCCTCTCCGCTGCCCGAATTTGACGAACTCAAGTGTGAGCTTTATCCTAAGAATGCATCTCAGATGTGGGATGAGTACATGCTTCACAGGGATAAGCATGAATTCTACGAAGGCACTGATCAGTTAGTTTGCGATGCAATTGAACGAACTCATGACATTGCCTGGGAGATGTGTGAGGATACCTGGATTGACCAGTCGGTTAAGTTACCAAATTTTAACACGCCTGAACTCACAGCGTTTGATCAACTTCTTAAGCTTGTCAAGAAAGGCCTGATGGAAACAGGTCTTTATGAAAATCCCGTATACGTTGAACGTGCCAAAACTGAGATGGCAGACATCAAGTTTCTGGGCTTTGAGAATTATTTCCTGACAATGTATCAGGTCTTCCACAAGGCGTCTGACAGGACGCTCTTCGGTCCAGCTCGAGGATCTGGTGGAGGAAGCTTGGTGAACTATTTACTAGGGATTACCCAGCTTGATCCGCTACCTTACGGTCTCCTCTGGGATAGATTCCTTGGTCGTCACAGGACCTCTTGGCCCGACATCGATTCCGACGCCGGCGATCGCGATGCGTTGATTGACGCAGCCCGCGAGCTCTACGGTGATGATGCTGTCATTCCTGTCTCTAACTTCAATACACTCAAGCTAAAATCTCTCGTCAAGGATATTTCTAAATTCTACGATGTGCCCTTCAATGAAGTAAATGCAGTAACCGGGCCCCTTCAAGACGATGTTATGCCCTGTGTTCGAGATGACAATACTGAAAAGTCTGTGTTCGTCCTTAAGCATGAGGATTGCATGAAGTATTCTAGGAAGTATAGCGCTTTCATGGAACAATATCCAAAGGTCAAGAATCACATTGAAGCACTCTTCATGCAGAATCGAAGCATCGGTCGGCACGCTGGAGGAGTAATTATCGCACCTGCTGAAGAACTTGAGAAATCCATGCCGCTCGTCGCAGTCCGCGGAGAGCTACAGACACCGTGGACTGAGGGTATGAACTTTAGAAATCTAGAAGATAATGGGTTCATCAAGTTTGATTTTTTAGGCCTTACTTTGCTCAAAGATGTCGAGAACTGCATTTGTAGAATTCTTAAGCAGCAGGGTAATGAAAATCCAACCTTCGATGAGATTAAAACATACTTTGATGATCATCTAAACTGTCGGTTTAATGAACTCGACGACATCAAGGTCTGGAAGCATGTGTACCACAGGCGACGGAAGACCGGAGTGTTTCAATTCACTGCTGAAGGATCTCGTAAATTCTGTGAGAATGCTAAGCCCACAACGATTGAGGAGCTAGCTGCAATCACAGCTATCTATCGTCCCGGGCCTCTACGGGCAAATGTTCACAAGAAGTACGTTCGCGATAAGAAACGAGCCGCTGACATCGAGTATGATCATCCCATCATTAAAGAAATTCTTAGTTCCACCTTTGGGCACATCACATTTCAGGAACAGTTTATGCTTCTTGCTCAAAAACTTGCTGGGTTCACACCAGGTGAGTCAGATAAGATGAGAAAGACACTAGTGAAAAAGTCTCTTGACACAATTGGGAAAAAAGGAGCAGAGCGAGATGCATTGCGAAAGCAGTTCGTTAACGGCGCTGCAAATCTGACAGGACTACCAGAAGACAAGCTACACAAACTCTTTGATAGGATTGAATACTTCAGTGTGTATGGTTTCAACAAGTCTCACGCAGTCGCTTACGCTATTGATTCTTACTACTCCGCGTGGCTGCATACGCATCATGAAAAGACTTGGTTGGCAACAGTTCTTCAGTCTGAAAATAGCAGTCCAAAAGGACTCCAGAAGACAATTTCTGAAATTAAGCAGATGGGTTACAAGTTTGTACCCGCTGATATCAATTACTCTGGAGACGAGTGGACTTACTCTGAAGACCGAGCATCATTCGTTCCGCCTCTCACTTCTGTGAAAGGTGTAGGAGTAAATGCTGTTCAGGAGATTATGCTCCGTCGACCGTACAATAGTCTACACAACTTGCTGTACGACGAAGATGATATGTGGAAGCACTCGAAGATGAATAAGACATGCTTTTCTGCGCTATGTAAAATCGAAGCATTCAGTTCTCTTGAAGAATTAACTACCGGTGCAATTAGAAATCATAAACAAATGCATGATATCATCATTGATAATTATGAAATACTCAGAAAGAGTGCATATGGTATGACAATGAGAAAAGCTCAAAAGTCTGGAGCACTACCAATTCTACCTAGTCTTATCAGAGATACATCTGACATTGAAGACTGGTCTCGATCTGAGAAGCTCATGATGTATTATGACTTGACGGCAACAGTCCCAAGAGATCTCTTGTACCCCGACGGTGTTTTGGATAAAATCAAGAAGTCTGATATTCCACCGATGACAGGACTTTCAGGAAAGACGAGAGTTGTTGCTTGGCTGTGTATACAAGAAATTATTAAGAAGAAAACAAAAAAAGGCAAAACATTTTATAGGTTAAAAGTTTGTGACGATCATAATAATATGAGTTGGTTGCGAGTTTGGGGTTTCTTGCCATACGAAGCTGTACCATTTTCGATTTGGCTTGCTGATGTTCAAAATGATCCGGACTGGGGTGCCTCAACATCTGGATCGAAAATGAAGCCTCTGGTTCTATAATGGTACGCTTTCCAACAAACTACTTGATTCTTGAAGGTCCTGACTTATCTGGAAAGACAACATTTTATAATGAGCTTCATAAAGCTTCTAGCTATAGATGGAACATACAAGATAGATCTTGTCTGTCTATGCTTGTTCATGCTAGACAATATAATAGAGACAGTACAATTCATAGTGATAACTTTAAACTTGAACTTTTGAATTTAAACAATCGTTTTGTAATAATGCTGCCTGAATTTAATGATATTGTTATTCGTTATAGTATACGCGGAGACGAGATTCAATCGCTCGATGATATTAGCTCGCTATATCAAAGTTTTGAACAGCGAGCAAAGCAAATTCAGAACCTTCCCAATGTATCTGTCTTAAACACCTCTGATTTAATTTCTAATATTAAACTAATCAATGAACAATTAAGCTTTATTGAAACAGCAAATTTGCCCACGATCGCAAGGTATGTAAAAGAGTATGTTTCTAATTCAAATAATTTAGAAGCAACACCTTTGAGTTTCACAATTTATGATGACGGCTCTTTCGAAGACGCGAAACCAGAAGTAATGAGTTACAAGAAAGAGCGCAATTATTATAATGAGATATTAACGGGCGTATTAAAGAAAATAAGGAATGAGTTTTTGGGCTTAAATGCGTATGAAAGACCTCAGTCTAAAGAGTCGCGACGATTTGTTTATTGCAACGACGCATGCATAACATTGATACACGCCACTTATCGTGAGGCAATTTTAGATATGCACTTTGTATTGAGATCAACTGAAGTCAAGACGACTTTTGAGTATGATTTAGAATTTTTATATTATCTTACAAGCATGGTTTATGAAGAACTTAAACTTAAACCAAAAAAAGATACTGTAAGAATGAGATTCAACTTAAACTCTGCTCATATTTTAGTGTAAAATTTTTATGGAGAATGAGATGATTAATCGAGCTTTAGTAACAGGTGGTTGTGGTTTTATTGGAAGCAATTTAGTTCACAAACTTGTCGAAGAAGGGTGGAAGGTCACTATTGTTGACGATATGTCAAATGGCCATCTAGAATTACTGGAAGGTCTGCCAGTAAGAGTAATTCCGAATGCAGGCTTTTGGGAAGCGTTTAGAGAGAGCAACACCCAGACTGTAGATGATAATACAGTTTTAGTAGTACAAGATGACTTTGCACACAGTCAAGTTTTGATGAGTGTGAAGCGAAAAGAATATGATGTAATTTTTCACCAGGCTGCTGTACCACGTGTCTCATATTCAGTAGAACATCCAAGTGATACAACTGATGTTAATATTGCAAGCACGATTGCACTTTTTGAGTCCGCAATTGATTCTGTGAATCGAATAGTTTGGGCATCATCATCTTCCATATACGGAGGTGCAGATGCATTGCCAACGCATGAAAGTACACGAAAAAATCCAAAGTCACCGTACGCATGGCAAAAGAGCGCTGTTGAAGACGCCGCTGCCATGTTTGGAGATCTATACAATTTAGACATTGTTTGCTTGAGATACTTTAATGTTTTCGGACCCGGTCAATATGGAGATTCTCCTTACTCAACAGCTGTATCTGCTTGGTGCAATAATACAAAGGCCAACAAGCCCTTAAGATCGGATGGCGATGGAACACAATCACGAGATATGTGTTACGTCGACAATGTTGTCGATGCCAACATTCTTTCCGCAACCGCAGACATCAAGGGCGGCTTCATGGGCAGGTGCTATAATATTGCATGCGGTGATAGGACAACTAATAATGAAATATTAGATTATTTTAAAAATAAGTTTTCTCATGTTATCATTGAAGATGCTCCATGGCGCCCAGGTGATGTTATGCATACGCAAGCAGACATTCGTAGAGCATGTGAAGATTTTGGGTACGAGCCAAAAATTAGATTCTGGGAAGGTCTAGATCATACAGTTGCCTGGTGGGGGCTTAATAAAGATGACTAATAAGATTGAAACATACTATACTTTTAGCGATATATTTCTAATACCTCAAATGACAAATTGCAGTACTCGTTCCAGTCTAGACACTGCCACAACGATAGGGGACATTGACTTAACACTGCCAATTATTTCTGCTAATATGGATACAATTACTGGTCCCAAGATGGCCATCGCAATGCAAAACTTTGGTGCCGTTGGAGCACTTCACAGGTTTAACTCTGTAACGCAATCTGTTCTAGATTATAAATCAGTTGCTGATAGAAAAAAAGATTGTTTTGTTTCGATTGGAGTCAATGGTGATTCAATTGATCGAGCCCGTGCACTTTACAATGCCGGGGCCAGAAACTTTATTATTGATGTAGCACACGGTCACTGTACAATGATGCGTTATACTTTAAGCGTCATAAGAAAAACATTTGGGTTAGCTGTGTATATTGTAGCAGGAAATGTGGCAACGCCTGAAGCTGTTAGAGATTTAGTAAGCTGGGGTGCAAACTGTGTCAAGGTTGGAATAGGCGGGGGCTCGTGCTGTTCGACTAGAGTAATCACGGGGCACGGCGTCCCAATGTTCTCTTGCTTACTAAAATGTTGTGAAGCTGCTGATAAGTTAGATAATGTAAAGATAATTGCCGATGGCGGAATACGATCATCAGGTGATATCATTAAAGCACTTGTTACAGGGGCCGATTACGTAATGATCGGAAGCTTACTAGCTGGAACTCACGAGGCTCCCGGTGATGAAATATACATAAACGGTGAAAGGTTTAAGTCCTTCCGCGGAATGGCATCTACAGCTGCGATGATTGATAGAAACAATCGCGACAAAGTCAGCATGCCCGTAGGCGAAGGGGTAAATACAACAGTACCAGTAAAGGGAACCACGGCCGACATACTACGTGATCTACAATCTGGCATCAAAAGTGGAATGTCTTATATGAATGCACACAGCATCAAAGAGATACCGATAGTTGCCCACTGGGGTGTACAAACAGCAGCTGGAAGTTATGAGGGAACACCACACATTCTTTTGGGAGGAAAATAAGATGTTTATGTCGAAGAAGCACAAGAAGACTGCCTGGGTCTCTAGCACAAGAAAAGTGGAGAAACCCTGGGGCGAAGAAAGCGTGTGGTCGGGATTTACGGGAGTTCACGGAAAGTCACTGTTTATAATGTCCGGTCATAAAACTAGCTTTAAATACAATACAACTAAAAATGAGACGCTCTTTTTAAGAAAGGGGCGTGCTCTTGCAATATTCGGAAATGAATATTCCCTAAGAGAGCCAGGACTTGAAAATCCAATCGAAGAAAAAATAATGTCAGAGGGTGACGTTTTGCATATTCAGAGTTGTTGTCCATATCGATTAGTTGCAATTGATGATTGTGAGTTTATTGAAGTAGGCGATAATTTAAGCTCCACAGCTGTTAGAATCGAAGATGATTATGGTAGATGTAATTCAGATAAACTGGAAAAATTGGAGAAAGAATGATAATCGATCCTGAGTTTATTGTTTTCACAGGCCCAATGTTTGGTTCTAAAACAACGAGAATGCTTGGAGCAATAGACAGATATCGTTACCAGAACAGATCAGTAATAGCTTTCAAACCTGCAATGGACGATAGATATTCGTCCTCAGACATATCAACGCATTCGGGAGGCAGGCTTTCAGCGATCTGTGTGAAGTCAGGTGAAGAAATAAAGAAAGTTGTAGAGGCTTTGACAAAAAAAATTGATGTAATCGCTGTTGACGAAGCATTCATGATTGAAGGTGCTGCCGAGATTCTGATCGAACTTTTTCAGACAGGATACACAGTAGTTATTTCATCATTGCAACTTTCTGCTTCTGGCAATGTTTTTACAGAAATCAGAGATATGCTACCATGGGCAACAAAGATTGAAGTTTGTCCAGCAGTATGCCCTGTTACAGGCCGCGATGCATACTATACACAACGAAAAGTTGAAGGTTTGGAAGAAATTGCAGTAGGCGGTTCAGACATGTATGAGCCTAGATGCTGGGAAATGTATACATATGTTAATAGACGAGCAAATCAAAATTTCAAATCGGGATTAGGATAATGGCTGTTGTTGAACCGAATCAAGTTAATTGTGTTATTTATCATGCAGATTGTACTGATGGATTTGGAGCTGCTTATGCTGCGTGGAAACAACTCGGTAATAGAGCAGATTATCATGCGTGCAAGCATGGCACCGAGCCGCCTGATGTAAAGGGAAAAAATGTTGTAATCCTTGATTTTTCCTTTGATAATGCTACAACTAAAAAAATGATTGAAGATGCTGATGGGTTATTAGTCATTGATCATCATAAGTCTGCAATGGTTGAGCTTCATGATATTTCTAATACTCATTTTGATATGACTAAAAGTGGAGCTATATTAGCCTGGGAGTTTTTTCATCCGGGCAAAGAACCCCCCAAGTTTATCAGATATATTCAAGACCGCGATTTGTGGACTTGGGGGCTTGAGTATTCGAAAGAGTTCAGTGCGGCTTTTGATATGGTCCCTTTTGAATTTGAAGAATTTGAAAAATTTGAAGATGATTCTGTGTTTGATGATGCTCGAAAGCGTGGTTCATTCATTCTTGCCTACTCCAAGACAGTAGTTAAAAAAGTCTGTGAACAAGCGCAAAAAAGAAAGTTTGAAGAGATGGACATACTAGTCGTAAATTCATCGCACTGGATGTCTGAAATCGGTTCTAGACTTGCTCCCGATTGCGACTTTGCTATGATCTGGTATTGGGATCATGAAGTTGAACATACCAAAGTTAGTCTTCGGGCATTTCATGATGCCGTTGATGTGTCTGAAATTGCAAAGAAGTTTGGAGGAGGCGGTCATAAGAAGGCAGCCGGCTTTCAACTTCCCCAAAACAAACATGTAGAAGATCTATTTGATAAACCACCAAAGTCTAAGCCGCCTCGCAAAAGACGACCAAAGGCAAAGAAAGAAGAAGTAACAGCAAAGGATAAAGATGAGTAAATCACGTATCAACAGAGGCATCAATCGTCGAGCAGAACTACGGGAGCAAGCTAAAGCTCTTCAGGAGGAACGGGCCTCGCGAAGTCCACAAAATCAGTTGAAGATATTAGATAGTCGTCTCGGCGTGAATATTGGCGCTACCAAAGAAAGAGAGAAACTTCAAGTATTAATTAACATACCCAAAGTGAAGAAGAAGGCTGATAAAGTTAAGCCGAAGAAGCAGGTCAAGAAGTGAACCGACCCAGTTGGGACGAGACCTGGATGGAATTTGCCCATTCTATAGCTAGAAGATCTTACGACCCGCGCTACCAAGTAGGGGCAATAGTTGTAACGTCAGATAATACGCAAGTGTTATCCGTAGGTTATAACGGCAATTACTCAGGCGGCCCCAATAAGGTGGAATCTGAGACTCCCGGAGAGTCAGGAATGCTTCATGCTGAGATTAATGCTTTACTCAAGTCAGATTATAACAATCCAAAAAAGAAAATAATGTATGTGACACTTAGTCCGTGCAGGATGTGCGCCAAGGCAATTGTCAATGCTGGAATTGATAAAGTTGTATATGATGAACAATATCGCGATACCTCTGGAATAGAACTTTTAAAAGAAGCGGGTATTTATGTTGAGAGATATGTATTAAACAGTAAAGAGAATCATTAGTTTGACTTCTTACGTTATAATTATGATGTAGGTATTCATTACGGAGATAATTAGCATGGCAACCAGCGCTCACCAGTTAAAAGATTTACTTTTTGAAGCGGATGAAGAAACGTTAGCATCGCTAACAGAAGATGATTGGTCTAGAATTAATGCAGGTCTTTTGACTGAGGCTGAGCTAAATGAGTTGCTAGGATTCTCTAGAAAAAAGACAATAATTAAAAAGATTTTAGAGTTGGACCCGCAGGAAGACAAAGATGAGCTCGCGGCTCTAAACAAATCTTCTCTTAAAAAAATGCTCAAAGCAAAACGCGAAGATGCCGGAGAGGATACTCGCGGTTTTTTTGCAAAGACTGTTGATAGAATTAAGGGTATTGGAGATATCGGAATGTTCTCTAATAAAGCGGGAACGCTTTTAGGCGGAACAGAGACATTTGATATTAAAAAGAGAAAAGCACTAAAGAGTAATGCTAAAGCCCAGGCAGAAAAATGGCTAAAGGCAATAGAATACCAGCCGCTCTCAGATCTTTATAGTGAGTTAGCAAAAGCAGAGTTTCCCAACAAGGCCAATAAGTCTGGTTTTAAGGCCGAAGCCCAGAAGTTTCAAAAGATCTATGACGATGTTGTATCTGCACACGAAGCAAAACAACTCGATACAAAGACAGCAAACACCATCATTGCAGTTCTCCGCGGAGTCGTAATTTACTTCCAAGATTTTGCAATGAACGACAAGTATTACTATAAAGAGAATAAAGAGCAGTCTCTTGCCGACCTACTCTTTGAGGAAGTTGAAGAAGAGAAGGAAGAGAAGATAGGCGCTGCTGAGGGTGATGTAGCTGCAAACTTTGAAGCAGCCTACGGAATGAAACTGCCGCTAGTTCTTATTAGCACCGGCGCCGGACTAATGGTTGCGGGATTTCTCGCTGATTCAGATCTTGTTTTGGGCATTATGGAGGGCATGAAGGATGTTACGGAAGTAAAAACGGCAGGTAAAGTTATAAAGTCTTCTCTAGAGACGTCCGTCCCTCTTGGGGATGTCAAACCAGGCGAAGGTATCATAAGAATCGTTCGACGTATGGTCCCTGGCGCAGAGTCATTCGGTCGCGCTGGCGGCCCATCGATGGGTGCTATTTTCGGTGGCGGAAAAAATGCTACAGTGTTGAAATTGGTCAAGGCATCAATGATGAATTCAGGCGGCCCTGCCGGTCTCGACGGTCTCATTTCTAGTAATGCTGACCCCCTGTCAACATTTGTACAAGGTACAATGTCTGGGACAGGAAAATTGGTACCAGTGGATACAACCTTATACGGAGTGCACCCGGGAGAATTTCATGACTCAGTTGTGACAGAGATCACAGACAATATGCCAGACACGACGCAAATAATAGAAGATGATACTCTCCGCAACAAGGTTCTAAACGGCCTTGCAAAGTGGGGCGGCGCAAGCTTGAAAGGTCTCGGCCTCGGTTTCATCGGCGGCGGATTAGCATCTGCTTTCATGCGTTGGAAGGGTAAGGGCGGCGAGAAAGGTTCCGGAAAGATTCGAGGCTCTCGTATGTCGATCCTCAAGGTCATGGTTGACAAATTCAAGGATGTAGGCAAAAAGGACGAGAAAGAGGATCCGCCCGTTCCTCCCGTTCCTCCCGTCACCCCGGGTGAAAGTGACTTTGAAGTAAATGTCGAACTAGAGACGGGTGGCTTTAGGATTTCTGTGAAAAATAAGACAGCAGAAAAAGAAGAAGAAGAAGGCCCCGGCCTTGACGTTGAGAGTTTTGTACCCGACCTACCTCGTTTGGTAGAGTTGGGACTAACGACTCCTAGTGCAGTCCAGCGACTTCTTTCAGAAGTGAGCGATTTTAACGGAGAATTTACCTTCAAGGGCGGCGGCCCATATCCAAAGGGCGAGGGTACATACGGCTCAACAGTAAAAGATCTCGAGATCTATACAACCATGGGCAAGCTTTTAAAAATACTGATCGATCGAGGACATACAGAACTTTCAGATCTGACGCAAGAAGAACTTGATGCTGCTATCCCAGCTGGCAACTTTACATTGAAAGACCTGAGAAAAGAAAAAGAAGAGCCGCCTCCAGGAGAAGAAAAGATTAGTTACGACGTCGACCTCGAAGATGATGAGACAAGATTTGTGGCGAAGACTAAGGACGGTGAAGAGGACGCGTTTACAAAGACCCCGGGCTACACCTATGACGAGGTACCAAAGGATCCGTCCACAGCATCATCTCAGCCAACGTTAGCTGATATTTTTAGAGCTGAACTTGATAATCTTCCCACACCACCTGATGCAGACGCATTTATGATTTCTGCTGAGGACGAGGAAAATCCTGATACTGAATATAGTGTTGATGACAATAGAAAAGAGGAGGAGGAGCCTGTTGCACAGCGACCTCGCCTCGGCCTGGTTCGCATGGACGACGACGGCCTCAAGGTTTCTAGAACATCAGATCGTTACGGTGATAAGAGATATGCTGCTGCAAAGACCGCATTTCAAGCTGCACAGGATCAAGGTATTACAGGCCGAGACACCAGCCCATCAACAGATGATATTGGTGATGACTATGGGATAAAAGCCCGCGGCAGATCAGAACCGCATCAACTAACATACAAGCAGATGGTGGGTAAGGGACGAGCAGGCTTAGCAAAGAACTTGAAGCCGGGGGTGGAAGTCGAACCCTATTTTACTCTTGATAAGTCGGCGCACAGCGATCTATACTTAAAGAAGCGTAAGACAATGAATGTTAAGGGTATGGGCAAGATTGAAAAGCCCATGCTAGGTACGAGCCAAAAAGCACGATCTGAAAAGGTGCTGAAGTTGATCATGAAGAAGTTCGTGGCAGGCAAGAAAAAGTTAACTCAGGTGCAGGCAAATAAAATCGTTAGCAACTATTGGGGTGATAAGCGCAAGAAGCATGCAGTTGACAAGACCCAGCGGGATAAGATCGTACAGGTTCTTGTTGCGTATGGTCTTGTAAGCGAGTCAGTTGATCAAGGTGACAATCTACTCACTGAATCTGTAACTCGTGCAGAACAAACGTTTGACCGCTGGTCAGCGCTTGCTGGCATAGGAGATAATAAGTGAGAGTATCAGAAAAACAACTTATTCGGATGATGCGCGAAGAGTATAAAGCACATCTTGAAAGTGTAATCAAAGAGCTTTCTGAAAAGCCAGCTGACGAAATGCAGCCGAGCCAGGATGTCGAAGATCCTGGTGACACCAAGAAAGATGAAAAGCCTAAGGACAAAGAGCCTCGCGTAAAATACGACAAGCTTTCAATTGATACGAGGGTGACTCACATGCCTTCTGGCGGCCCCCGCGGGTTTGAGTATACCGTAGTATCTATCGGTCCTGACACTGCGTCTCTTGTTGCAGGAGACGGTGAAAGGTTAGAAGTTGACAAACAAGAACTTGAAAAAGATTATGTGGTGGACTAAATGATTACAAAGAAAGAAGTAAAGGGCGTGATAAGAGATGCACTCGGTTTCGAAGAAGAGACAGTTTCTGAGTCGTTAGTTCTCCAAAAGAAGAAGTTCGATATACCTACGGAATTATTAACGCCCAAGAATAAGAAAGCACACGAAGGTCTATACGAGAAGTATGTACAGACATTTAATCGTGTAAGTGCAGAATTAGACGCTGCGAGTAGAGAAGATGCAGATCTTAATTACTCGAACTTTAGATGTCTCAAGCTCGATGAAACGTATAACATGAATGCTGTTTATCTACATGAGCTTTATTTTAATAATATAGGTGACACCCAGAGCGAGATCTCAATGAACACGCTTTCTTTCATGCGCCTCGAGAGGGACTTCGGGACATTTGACTCATGGCAGGAAGACTTTATTGCCTGCGCAAAATCAGCTAGGAATGGCTGGGTAGTGACAGGTTATAATACATACACACAACGATACATGAACGCAGTTATTGATTTACACAGCGGCAATGTTCCCATGGGATTTTATCCAGTCATCGTTTTAGATGTGTGGGAACATGCTTATTATCGCGACTATCTTTCTAAGCGCAAGTCTTATGTCTTCGCAATGATGAAGGAGCTTAATTGGGGTGTGATAGATGATAGATTTAAACGAGCCGAGCAGATTGCTAAGGCACTTAAGTAAGGAACCAATACAATGGCAAAGAAAATTTCAGAGTCTAAGATCAGGTCGATTGTTAGAAGACAACTCCAACTCAAGAAGTTGAATGAGCTACACAGTACTGTTGTAAATGAAGATGAGAAAAGAATGAACGTGTCTCAAGCAGCTGCCAAGGCAGAACTTAAAGTAGGCGGATCTATTCAAACAAAGATGGCTAAGCTTAAAGGTCTTCCTCGAGCATGGCTTATGAATGCTTTACCTCACATAATCGATGGTCTGGCCAACAAAGACATTAATAAACAAAGATTTGAGATGGCACTTGCCAAAATGAACATTGACAAGTCAGTGATCGTAACCCAGGCAGCTGAGGAAGAAGTCGAATAATGAAAAAATTATCATCAGATGAGATTAGAAGGATCATTAATGAAGAGGTATCCTTACTGAGAGAAGCAGTGTCTGGTGACATAGACTCTGTAGATCGTCAGATAGATGCACTACTTTTAGAGTATGAGGAAGATTCTCAAGAGACAAGGAACGAAGGAAAGACACTCAGATTAGCGCTCAAATACTTATTTGAAGCGTCTGAAGACGAAGAAGTTCCTGCTGAAGAAGAAGCCGAGCCCACCCCCGAAGAGGACCCGGATGCTGCAAGTGAAGAAGAAGTTCAAGACATGATAAAGAAGCTCAAAGTAGCCGGCTATGATATAAGACTAACTGTCGACAATTCGTCAGTCGCTGTTGACGAGCCAGGTGAAGAAGTTCAACCGCCGTTGAATACAGATAGTTTTTCAGACAGAGTGGCGAGATTAATCAAGAACTATAAAAATCTTCTCAATGTCGAGACTGTTATCAGGTCCAGGGTGCGACAGTTTATGTTAGATAGATATGATAAAGCGTCAGCTGATGATGTAGATGATAAGCTAGATGTACTCACACGAAAAGAAGGCACTTTTCTTGAAGATCCTGA
>LWDU01034852.1_pt1 | contig 49312 bp, 46 predicted proteins | sample 727161 | NCBI WGS metagenome assembly LWDU01 (sample SAMN04566230, study PRJNA314399) | hydrothermal vent metagenome | isolation source: deep sea hydrothermal plume seawater | place: Mexico: Gulf of California, Guaymas Basin | collected 2004-07-11
AATTCTATTAATTGGATATCCGATAATATTTCAGAAGTAGATTTAAGATCAAATGATTTAACTGCTCAAGATGTTAGTTACGCTGATAGGGAAAAATTTTATGGAGCTCAACAGACAGGAGGGGCTATTTTTAAATCAATAATAGATAAGAGCCATCCAGTAAACTATGGAGTTGAAACAACAACTCTTCCTTTATTTAGAAACTCTAATATATATATGAATAAAAGTGAAGATAGTTTCAATAATCCAATAGTTTACTCATCAAATCCGATACTTAGTGGATATATATCAGAAGAAAACTTATCTCTTCTAAAAGGCTCAACACCTTTTAAAATAGTAAAAAATGGTAAAGGGAAGATTATTTTGATTACTGATAATACAAATTTTAGAGCTTTTTGGTATGGAACAAATAGAATTCTTTTAAATTCTATTTTTCATTCAAACATAATGTAATTAATTTGCAATATCACTTATGAATTTGATTCTATAAAGTCTAATATCATCCTCATCAAATTCACCATCAAATTCTTGCAGAGCAACAGATACATCTTCATTATTTGCTCCTATAAAATAATCATGTAGATCGAGTTGTTGATCCTCATCAAGAATATCATTAATATAATAATCAATATTTAATTTAGTTCCAGAAAATACTATACTCTCCAATTCAAAAAGTAATTGACTAAATTCAACTCCTTTGGAATTAGTTATTTCATCAAGTGGAATTTTTTTATCAATATTTTGGATTAAAGATAGTTTTGAAGCAGATTTAGCGCCAGAAGTTCTTAACTTAACATCATCAGGCCTTTCAATATTATTCTCATTAACATAACCTTTAATTAAACTTATAAAATCATGACCAAATTTATTTGCCTTCCCTTCTCCTACACCATTTATATTTTTTAGCTCTTCTAAATTAATTGGATATTTATATGTCATCTCTTCTAAAGAGAATTCTTGAAAAACTACAAATGGAGGTACTGAAAATTTTTGCGCTACTTTCTTCCTTAATTTAATCAAACTTGACATTAATTCCTGATCAATGACACTTCTTTTATTTATATTATTATCTGTTTTCGGTGAAGAATCAAAATTTCTATCTTCAGGTATTAAATAAGTCTCAGGATCCTTTATATAACCCTCCCCTTTTTCGGTAATAATTAGAGAACCATAATTTTTAATCTCTTTTTTTAAAAAACCGTCCATAATTGCAGATCTCAATACTGTATTCCAAAATCTTTCATCAGATTTTAGACCTTTCCTATCTATTGATTTTATAAGAGTTTTATGTTTAAATTTTTCTTTTGAATTTCTCACCTTGTTTAATAATATAGATAAATATTCCTTTGCTTCTATTTTCTCTTTTGGAAATCTTAAATTATCATCCAAAACATCTATATTATCTTTACCTGGATCATATTCTTCACCAAAATAATTTAACAAAAACTTTCTTCTAGATATTGATGATTCTGCATAAGCCATCATCTCCCCTAATAACATTAAAGAGACTTCTCTATCAGAAGTATTTTTTTTTGAAAAAAGCTTTTCCAACCTTTCCACATCATCATAACTATAGTAAAGAATGCAGATTCCTTCTCCCCCATCTCTTCCAGCTCTTCCAGTTTCCTGGTAATAACCTTCAATGCTTTTAGGAATATCATAATGGATTACAAACCTAACATCTGGTTTATCAATTCCCATTCCAAAAGCAATTGTGGCAACTATTACATCACATTCATCCTTTAAAAATTTATCTTGATTTTCATTTCTTATTTTCTTATCAAGTCCTGCATGATAAGGAAGACTTTTAATTCTATTAATATTTAATAGTTCTGAAAGTTCCTCAACTTGTTTTCTAGAAAGACAATATATAATTCCAGATTTATTTTTATTGCTATTAATGAATTTTATTAAATCTAAGTTAGTTTCATTCGATTTAGATCGAATTTCATAATAAAGATTAGGTCGATTAAATGATGATTTATAAACTTTTCCATTATCAATTTTTAAATTTTTTATTATCTCATCTTGAACTTTGGGAGTTGCTGTTGCTGTTAGTGCAATTATGGTAATATCTGGCTTTATTTGATCAAAGATTTCTTTTATTTTCCTGTATTCCGGTCTAAAGTCATGACCCCATTCAGAAATACAATGAGCCTCATCAATAGCCAAAAAGGAGATTGAAGATTTACTTAAAAAGGCTATTGTCTCTTTTTTTGTTAAGGTTTCAGGAGCAATAAATACAATCTTTGTTTTACCATTAGTAATATCACTTTTGACTTCTTCTATTTGATTTTTTGTTAAAGAAGAATTTAAAACATGTGCAATAGATTCATCGGAATTATTCCCTCTAATTAAATCTACTTGATTTTTCATAAGTGCTATCAAGGGAGAAATGACTATAGCGATTCCATCAAGATATAAAGCTGGGAGTTGGTAGCAAAGCGACTTACCTCCACCAGTGGGAAGGATTACAAGAGAATGATTGCCGTTAATTAAATTATTAATTATTGGTTCTTGAAGGTTTTTAAAGGACGAGAAACCAAAATTTTCTTTTAATTTAATTTTTAGATTATTCAAACCAAATGTTTCTAAATTTTATAAATTTGCACTATATACAATTTAAAATAAAAAACTCATTTTGACTAATTCGACAGATATAAAAAAAATTGCATTAGATACTTTAGCTTTAGAATCAAGTGCCATAAAAAATCTTTCAAAAGCTATAGACGATAATTTTGTTAAAATAGTTGAAACTTTATTTAAGTCAACAGGAAAAATAGTCCTAACAGGAATTGGAAAAAGTGCAATCATTTGCATGAAAATTTCTGCAACTCTAAATTCAACAGGTTCTAAATCTACTTTTCTTCATTTAGGTGATGCTTTCCATGGAGATTTAGGTGTTATTGATAAAAATGATATAATCATATGTTTGTCTAAAAGCGGTAAATCTGAAGAAATAAAAACACTTAGTAATTTTATAAAAATGTCTGGAAATACTCTAATAGGGGTTTCATGTAATGATAATTCATTACTTAAAAATATTTCAGATATGTTTATTTTAACTGAAATAGAGAAAGAGGCTTGTCATAATAACTTGGCGCCAACTACTAGTTCTTCATGTCATCTAGCTATTGGTGATGCTATTGCTATGAGCCTTCAATATATAAAGGGATTTACCCCTGATGATTTTAGTAATTTTCATCCATCTGGTTATCTTGGTAAAAAATTGACTCTTAAAGTTGATGATTTAATTGATAAAAAAAGAATACCGACTGTTAGAATAGAATCTAATATTGAAGAAGTTATAACTGAAATCTCAACTAAAATGTATGGGGTTACTGCTGTTATTTCTAATGATAAAATAATTGGAGTGATAACTGATGGTGATATAAGAAGGGTTTTAGAAAAAAAAGTTGACATCTATAATCTGAAAGCTTCTGATATAATGAGTAATAAACCAAAATTTATTGGAACCAATTCATTAGCTATTGATTCTTTAAGGCTTATGAAAAAAAATAAAATAAGTCAACTACTTGTTTTAGATGAGGCAGAAAAATATGTTGGAGTTATTCATTTTCTTGATTTAATTAAAGAAGGAATTGATAATGAGTAATTATAAAGACATGACTTTTCTTGATCATCTAGAAGAATTAAGGTGGCATCTAATTAGGTCTTTTATAGCAATTCTAACCCTTGCATCTTTAGCTTTTCTTGCTAAAGAATTCATTTTTGATACTATTATTTTTGGACCAAAAAAAGGGGATTTTATAAGCTATGAAATATTGTGCTCAATATCACAGTCTATCGGTCAAGGGGATGCTTTTTGTTTTGACGAACTCCCTTTCAGAGTTCAAAGTAGAACTGTATCAGGACAGTTTTCAGCACATCTTTGGACATCAATTTTAGCTGGTTTTATTGTTTCATTTCCATATATTATTTGGGAATTTTGGAGATTCATAAGTCCTGGGATGTATAAGAATGAAAAAGACGGAGCAAAAGGATTTATTTTTATATCATCATTACTTTTTTTTATTGGAGTTCTGTTTGGATACTATATAGTTACCCCACTATCAATAAATTTCCTTGGAAATTATACAATAAGCAATGAAGTGTTTAATGATTTTGATTTGGCAAGTTATGTTGGATTATTAAGATCATCTGTTTTAGCATCTGGAATAATCTTTGAATTACCAATTATAATTCATTATTTAACTAAAGTTGGTATTGTAACTCCTGATTTTTTGAGAAAAAACAGAAAGTTTGCTTTAGTGATTGTACTTAGTTTATCTGCTATTATTACACCTCCTGATATTGCAAGTCAAATAATAGTTAGTATTCCAATATTAGTTTTGTATGAAATAAGTATAATTATTTCAAAAATTGGTTTTAAAAAATTAAATAATTGATATTTGTCATATGATCTTAAAAGCAAATGAAATTTCTAAATCATATAAAGGGAAAAAAGTTGTAAATAAAGTTTCTGTTCAGGTTAGCCAGGGAGAAATTGTAGGCCTACTTGGCCCTAATGGAGCAGGAAAAACAACATCTTTCTATATGATAGTAGGTATCATTAAACCTGAAGAAGGAGAAATATACCTAGATAATGAGAGAATATCATCCTATCCGATGTATAAAAGAGCACAAAAAGGTATTGGTTACCTAGCTCAAGAAGCATCTGTTTTTAGAAAGCTTTCAGTTGAAGAAAATATACTTAGTATTCTTCAATTTACAGAGCTTTCAAAAGGCGAACAAAAAGAAAGAACAGAATCGCTTATGGAAGAATTTGGATTAACTCATTTAAGAAATAACAGAGGAGATCTTTTATCCGGGGGGGAGAGAAGAAGAACAGAAATTGCTAGAGCTCTTGCAACAGACCCTAAATTTCTTCTATTAGATGAACCATTTGCAGGAGTAGACCCAATTGCAGTGGAAGACATTCAATCAATTATTTCAATTCTAAAGAAAAAGAACATTGGGATTTTAATAACAGATCACAATGTACAAGAAACATTAGCTATAACAGATAAAACTTATCTTATGTTTGAAGGAAAAATATTATTAGAAGGAGTTCCTGAAAAATTAGCTGAAGATGAGATGGTAAGAAAAGTATATTTAGGAAAAAACTTTGAATTTAAAAGGAAAAAACTTTAATAATTTCTTAAAAAACAGACCATAGATTTCTTATAACGTTTAGTAATAAGTATATCAATATAATTATTGTAAAACCTCCTAAATTAAAATAGGAATAGAGATAAGAATTAGCAGTATTTGATAAACATTAGATTGAAAATCTTTAAATGAAACTTTTCTAAACACACTTTAAATTATGTCAATATTATTAGCATCAACTGACTTTTGGGAGGATATGGAGGTCTGGTCAAAGGGTCTTCAATTGGCTATGCCAGATATGGATGTAAGGGTCTATCCTGATGATGGTGACGTGAATGAGGTTGAGTTTGCAGTAGTCTGGAAACATCAGCGTGGCATTTTAATAAGATATCCTAATTTAAAGGCTATTCTCTCTTTAGGTGCAGGGGTTGACCACATTATGAGTGACCCTGATTTGCCTAAAGGATTACCTATAGTTCGTCTGGTTGATAAAAAATTAACCCATGAAATGTGTCTTCATTCATTGCACTGGGTATTACATTTTCATAGTGACCAGTACCTTTATAGAATTCAACAATCTAATCGCCAGTGGATCCAGCAAAGCTCTATTCAGACCGAGGATCGAACAATTGGCATTATGGGTTTAGGAAATATTGGCAGAAGTATTGGTGAATTATTAGTCACTCAATGCTTTAATGTAATAGGCTGGGGTGCCAATAAAAAGGCACCACTCGAGGACATTAAATATTACTATGGTAAAGAGCAGCTTGGCGATTTCCTAAGTAAGACAGACATATTAATCAACGTCCTTCCATTGACTGAAAATACTACTAATATTCTTACACAGAAGGAGCTTGAGTTTCTTCCTAAAGGCTCATTTATTATTAATATTGGAAGAGGTGGAATTATTAACGAGCAAGATTTATTATTTCTATTAGATAGTGGTCATATTGCTGCAGTCGCTTTGGATGTTTTTGCAGAAGAGCCGTTGCCAGAAAATAATTCATTTTGGAGCCACCCTTCTGTTTACATTACGCCTCATATTGCGGGACAAAGTAATCCAAATTCTGCATCAAAAACTATTGCTGAAAATATTCAACAAGACCAATGGCTATTAATCTCTTTCCCTTGCGATTTCTTACTCTGGAGTTTTATAAATGAACGACACCAAAAACTTTGAATTTAAAAGGGAAAAACTTTAATAATTTCTTAAAAAACAGACCATAGATTTCTTATAACGTTTAGTAATAAATATATCAATACAATTATTGTAAAACCTCCTAAATTAAAATAAAATAAAACAGGAATAGAGATAAGAATTAGCAGTATTTGATAAACATTAGATTGAAAATCTTTAAATGGAACCTTAAAAGAAAATAACCTGAATGGTGAATTCATAAGAATTACAGAAGAGATAACTGATCCAATTAAAAAGTAGTTATTAAGAAAAATTTGTTTTGAATCAATTAATATATCTGAATTAATTAACACAGGTAATGAAGCAAAGAAGATTGCATTTGCTGGTGTTGGCAAACCAATAAACTCATCACTTCTAGTTAAAGTATTATATTTTGATAATCTAATTGCAGACGCTATAGTAATAAGGAAGGCTATAAAAGAGATTGGTGATAAACTAAATATTAAATCATAACCGAAAGCATAAACCTCAAAATCAGATACTTTATTTCCAGATAATTTGAAAAGCTGATATACTATAATCCCCGGAACAACTCCACTAGTAATAACATCTGTTATTGAGTCAAGATGTTTTCCGAAATTGGTAACAGCATCAAGAGCTCTAGCAGCTAGGCCATCAAGAAAATCAAAAAAAACCCCTAAACAAACTAATATTAAAACTGCTTCAAATTGAAATTGAAAAGCTAAAGCTATTGCTAAACAACCACATACTAAATTTAATATTGTTAGAAAAGATGGAATTAATTTTTTCATAAAAGAATTGATTGTCAATTTATAAAAAAATTGTAATATTAAGCCTTCAAACAAAAATTAAAGTAAAATAATTTGACTAGGCATTTATCTTTATCCATAATATCAGGAATTATAATGGGTTTTTCTTGGCCTACCAGTGGATTTACGCCTCTGGTTTTCTTTGGACTAATTCCCCTTTTACTTATTGAAGACTTTATTATTAGAGATAATCTGGGTAAAAAAAACTTAAGAATTTTATTCTATTCATTTACAGCATTTCTTACATGGAATATAATTACAACATGGTGGATTATTAATTCAAGTGTATTTGGTGTTATTTTTGCTAATATTCTTAACACTTCACTTTATACAGTAATATTTATATTATATAGTTTATTAAAGAGAAAGTTAGGTGTCAATGCTGGGATTATCTTTTTAATAACAATTTGGATTTCATTTGAGAAGTTTCATTTAAACTGGCAATTTTCACATCCATGGCTAAATTTAGGAAATGTTTTCTCTGAAAGGATTGGATGGATTCAATGGTATGAATATACAGGAGTCTTTGGAGGAAGTCTATGGGTATTAATATCTAACTGCTCTTTATTTCTTTTAATTAGAAAATATGATTCATATTTAAGTCCAGCAAGATTTTATCTAAATGCCTTCGTTAGGATTTTCACTATAATCTTGATTCCAATGATAATATCATCTTTAATGACGACTGATAAATATATAGTTGAAGATGAGTTTAAGGTAATGTTAACTCAGCCTAATATTGATCCATGGGATGCTAAATTTGATAAAACAAATACCAATTTAGATTTTTTCAAAGTTCTTAAAGATCTTAGTGAAAATGAATTAACAAATCAATATGACTTTTTAGTTGCACCTGAGACCTTTTTTTCTGAAGGAATTGGTGAAAATGTTGATTACTTTCAATACTCTAAACTATCTGACAGTATTAATAGTTTTTTGAAAAAATTCCCAAATACAAATTTTATTTCTGGAATTTCTTTATATAAAACCTATCAAAATGAAGAAAAAAGCCCTACTAGATCAGCTAATAAAATAAGAGATAATATGTGGATTGATTATTATAATTCTGCTATTAACTTATCTAGTTCAGAACAATTTGAATTTAATCATAAAACAAAATTAGTTGCTGGTACTGAATTTATGCCCTATAAATGGATTTTGGAACCCATTATTGGTAATTTAATGCTTGACCTGGGCGGAACAATAGTTTCAAAGGCAAGTCAGCCCATATCTGAGCTAAATGTATTTGAACATTCAACAAAAGATTTAAAAACTGTACCAATAATTTGTTATGAGACAATATATGGTGAATTTGTATCAAATTACACAAATAAAGGAGCAGATTTCATTACAATCATTAGTAATGATGCATGGTGGGGTAATACAGCTGGTCACAAGCAATTACATAGCTATGCTAGATTAAGAGCCATAGAAAACAGGAGATATATTGTTAGAAGTGCAAACTCTGGGATTTCATCAATAATTAATCATAAAGGCGAAATTATATCGACATTACCATATGGTGAATACGGAATTTTAACTGGTACAGCAAAAAAAGTTTCAGGTAAAACCTTTTATAATATATATGGTGACTTTATAGCTAGAATTTCAATTTTTATTTCAATATCAATGTTATTTATATTTTTTGTTAAGTTAAATAAATGACTTTTTGTTTGGTTATTTTAAGTAATCCCATATTTTTGCACAAATAAAAACCAAAGATGTATTGGACATTAGAACTAGCATCTTTTTTAAGTGATGCCCCATGGCCAGCTTCAAAAGATGAATTAATTGACTTTTCAATAAGAACTGGAGCACCTCTTGAGGTTGTTGAAAATCTACAAACTCTTGAAGATGAAGGTGATATTTATGAGTCAGTTATAGAAATATGGCCTGATTATCCTACAGATGACGACTATCTTTGGAATGAGGATGAATATTAATTCCTTTTCTCTATAAGTTTATTGGGTTTTTTTAAATAAATTTGAAAAAAAAAACTGTGTCTATACTTAACTCAATTTTAAAAGTTTTTTTAGGCGATAAGTCAGGTAAAGACTTAAAAAAAATTACTCCCTTAGTAGATAAAATCAATGATTATTATATCAGTCTTGAAAAGATGTCAAATGACTCTTTGAGAGATAAAACAAATTCATTTAAAAAGAAAATTTTTGATAATACCTCAAAAACTAGAAATAACATTGATGAGTTAAATAAAAAAATTATTAATGAATCTTCATTTATTGAGAAAGAAAAACTTTTTCAAGAAGTTGAAACTCTTGAATTAGAATTAAAGAATATAAAAAGAAATGTGTTAAATGAAATCTTACCAGAAGCATTTGCTGTTGTAAAAGAAACTGCAAGAAGATTTGTTGAAAATACTGAGATTGAGGTTAAAGCAACCGATTTTGATAAAAAAATATCAAGCACTAAATCCTACATAAAAGTTAAAAGTGAAAAAGCTACATGGATAAATTCCTGGGATGCTGCAGGCAAAAATATTTTATGGGATATGATCCATTACGATGTTCAATTAATTGGAGGTATTGTTCTTCACCAAGGTAAAATTGCTGAAATGCAAACTGGAGAGGGTAAAACAGTAGTATCTACTCTTCCAGTTTATTTAAATGCGCTTACAGGAGATGGGGTTCATTTGGTTACAGTAAATGATTATTTAGCTAGAAGAGATAGTGCATGGATGGGTCCAATTTTTGAATTCCATGGTCTCAGTGTAGAATGTATTGATGACTATAAACCAAATAGTCCTGAAAGAAAAAGAGCGTATGAAGCAGATGTTACCTATGGAACAAATAATGAATTTGGATTTGACTATCTAAGAGATAATATGTCTCATAATTTAGATGATATAGTTCAAAGAAGACATAATTATGCAATAGTTGATGAGGTTGATTCTGTTTTAATAGATGATGCTAGAACACCCCTTATAATTTCTGGACCTACAAAAGAAGAAAATAGACAGGAATTTGACAACTTAAAACCTAAAATTCAAAAACTAGTCTCTTTACAAAAAACATACTTATCAAAAATACTTGCAGAATCAAAAAAATTAATTGAAGATTCAAATAATGAGAACGGAGGATTCCTTTTATATAGAGTCTTTAGAGGTTTACCTAAAACCAAGGCTTTAATTAAGTTTTTAAGTGAAGAGGGTATTAAGCAGATACTTCAGAAAAATGAGAACTTCTTTATGCAGGACAATAATAGGGAAATGCCTCAGATTGACAAAGAACTTTATTTTACTATAGATGAAAAAATTAATCAAATAGATTTAACTGATAAAGGAATAGAAACTATATCTACAGATCTAGATGATAAAGATTTCTTTGTTTTACCAGATATTGCTACTGCAATTGCAACAATTGAAAAGAAAGGTTTAAGCAAAGAAGATGAGGTTGAAGGAAAAAATAAACTCTTTCAAGACTTTAATATCAAAAGTGAAAGGATTCATACTTTAAATCAATTACTTAAAGCATATACTTTATTTGAAAAGGATATTGAATACGTTGTTATGGAGAATAAAGTTATGATTGTTGATGAACAAACGGGAAGAATCATGGACGGTAGAAGATATTCTGATGGTCTACATCAGGCTATAGAAGCAAAAGAAAACGTTAAAATAGAAGCTGCAACCCAAACCTTTGCAACTGTAACACTTCAGAATTACTTTAGATTATATGATAAACTCTCAGGTATGACCGGAACAGCAATAACAGAAGCTGGTGAATTTTGGGAAATTTATGAACTAGATGTTATTGAAATACCAACAAATAGACCAGTAACTAGAAATGATTCTAATGATTTCGTTTATAAAACTAAAAGAGAGAAATACAATGCAATAATTCAGGAAGTGATTAACTTAAGAAATGAAAAAAGGCCTGTTTTAATAGGTACAACATCAGTTGAAATTTCAGAACTTTTAAGTAAGATGCTTAATAGGAATAATGTAAATCATAATGTCTTAAATGCAAAATTGCATAAAAAAGAAGCAGATATAGTAGCTGAGGCAGGTAAACCAGGAATAGTTACAATTGCAACAAATATGGCTGGAAGAGGAACTGATATTAAATTAAGCAAAGATGTTATTGATTCTGGAGGATTAGCAATTGTTGGAACGGAGAGACATGATTCAAGAAGAGTTGATCGACAGTTAAGAGGACGATCAGGAAGACAAGGAGATCCAGGAAGTTCACAATTTTTTGTTTCATTTGAAGATAATTTAATGAGACTCTTTGGAAGTGAAAGAGTCGCAAAAGTAATGGATCGAATGGGCTTACAAGAAGGAGAGAATATACAACATTCAATGGTTACTAAAACTATTGAGAGAGCACAAAAGAAAGTTGAAGAAAATAATTTTGGAATTAGAAAAAGACTTCTTGAATATGATGATGTTATGAATTCTCAAAGAACAATAATTTATACTTTAAGAAAAAATGCATTAAAAGGAGAAAAATTGAAAATTGATATTTCTAATATGCTTTTTGATACAGTTCAAGAAATTGTAGTTTCTAATAAAGAAGCGAATAATTATAAAAACTTTGATTTTGACTTAATAACAAATTTTTCTGTGACATCTCCGATAAGTGAAGAAGATTTTAATAATAAAGATGACTCTGAAATTATTGAGATATTATATAAAAATCTTTCAGATTATTATGAAAGAAAAAAAGAGATAAATAAAGAACTTGCATTCCCTGTTATTAAAAATGTTTTTGAAAATAAGGGGAATAATTATAAAAGGATTGTAGTTCCTTTTACTGATGGAGCCAAAGTGATAAATATTTCTACAGATCTGGAAGAATCATTTGAATCAAAATGTAAAACCCTAATCGATGATTTTGAAAAAAACATATCTCTTGCAATAATAGATGATATATGGAAAGACCATCTTAAAAAAATGGATGAATTGAAACAATCTGTTCAACTTGCTGTTCATGAACAAAAAGATCCTCTTCTTATATATAAATTTGAAGCTTATGAATTGTTTAAAAATATGATTCTAATTCTTAACAAAGAATTATTGTCATTTTTATTTAAAGGTTCATTGCCAAATAATGAGAATAATATTAAAGAGGCAGCACAACCAAATAAACATAGAAACTACAGAACTACCAAAGATGAAACATTAAATACTGATGAAATGGCTCAAAAAGCTAGACAAGTTGGATCTAGTGCTAGTCAATCATCGCAAAAGGTAGAAACTATAGTTAGAGATATTCCAAAAATAGGAAGAAATGAAATTATTGAAATAAAAAATACTAATTCAGGAGAAATCAAGAAACTAAAGTTTAAAAAAGCACTAAGTCTATTACAATCAGGCGATTGGATAGTTAATCAATCAGGCTAAATAAAAAAATACATATATCTTAAAAATAAATACCTAATTTATTTCATTTCAACAATTTTTACTATTCTATATTGTCATATCAATAATAATTAAATTTAAAGGTGATTTAATTTTATTGAAAATTTAATTGCTTTTATATAATCCTTATTTTTTTATTTAAAAAAACCAAATGAAACCAAAAAAACAAGGACTTTACTGTCCAGAATTTGAACATGATAGTTGCGGAGCTGGTTTTATTTGTAGTCTTAAAGGAGTTAAAACTAATCTAATAATAAGTAATGCACTTGATGTTTTATCATGTCTTGAACATAGAGGTGCAGTTAGTGCTGATGGAAGAACTGGAGATGGTGCGGGGATATTAATTGAAATCCCTCATGTATTTTTTTCAAAACAATGTGATTTTGAATTACCAGTTGAAACAGAGTATGCCGTTGGAATGTTATTCTTACCTCAGAAAAAAACTCAAGCAAATCAATGTATTAATATTTTTCAAAATGAAATAAAAAGACAGTCTTTAAAGATCTTAGGATGGAGGGATGTGCCTGTAAATTCAAAAGTAGTAGGATCTATCGCAAGTAAAAATCAACCAGTAGTTAGACAAGTTTTTATTGGAAAAGAAGATGAAAAACAGTCAGAGAAAAGCTTTAATATTAAATTGTTTGTTGCAAGAAAAATTTCTGAAAATAGAATTTACTCATCTGAACTTACTCAAAAAAATTATTTCTACTTTTCTAGTTTAAGCACAAGGACTATAATCTATAAAGGTTTGTTAATACCTGAAGACATAAAAAGATTTTATATAGATCTTACAAACCCTGATCTTGTTACTAAACTAGCCCTAGTACATCAAAGGTTTGCTACAAATACTTTTCCAACCTGGGATTTAGCTCAACCATTTAGATATATGTGCCATAATGGCGAAATTAATACTTTAAAAGGAAATGTAAGTAGAATGATGACAAGGGAAGAGTTATTGCAATCAGAATTTATTGATGATGATGATATGAAAAAAATATTCCCAATAATTCTTTCTGAAAAATCAGATTCAGCTTGTTTGGATATGGTACTTGAATTATTATTAATAACAGGAAGATCGCTTCCTGAAGCAATGATGATGTTAGTGCCAGAAGCTTGGGAGAAACATAAATCCATGGATGAATCTAAAAAAGCCTTTTATAAGTTTAACAGCTGCATTATGGAACCTTGGGATGGCCCTGCCTCTATACCATTTACTGATGGAACATATATTGGAGCTTTATTAGACAGGAATGGTCTTAGACCATCAAGATATTCAGTTACTAAAGATGGTTATGTTATAATGTCTTCCGAAACAGGAGTAGTAGATATAAAAGCGGATAATATTCTATCTCATGGGAGATTAGAACCTGGAAAAATGTTTTTAGTAGATATGGAAAAAGGTAGAATAGTAAAAGATGAGGAAATTAAGTCAACAATTTCTAAAATGTATCCATACAAAAAATGGAATACAAATAATATTCTACCCTTAAGTAGAGTTCCATATACTGGAAACCGAACACCTGAAGAAAAACTTAATCTAGAGACAAGATTAAAAATCTTTGGATATACACAAGAAGATTTTAAGAAAATAATTATTCCAATGTGCAAAAATGCTAAAGAACCTATTGGTTCAATGGGAACAGATACTCCATTAGCAGTATTATCAAAAAAACCACAGTTATTATATAATTATTTTAAGCAACTTTTTGCTCAAGTTACAAACCCACCTTTAGATGGAATTAGAGAAGAGATAGTTACTGATACAAGTTTATCACTTGGGAGTAATAGTAATTTATTTGATTTCTCTGAAAAACATGCAATAAATTTAATTATAAACAACCCTATTATCTCAAATGAAGATCTTGATAAAATTAAATATATAGAACATACAAATTTTAAAGCTGCATCTATTTTTGCTATATATAATAAAAACAAAGGACATAATGGAATTGAAGAATCATTAAATAAAATTGTATATGATGTTGAAAATCATATAGATAAGGGGGTTAATATTATAATTCTAAGTGATAGAAATACAAGCAAAAAGAATTCTCCTATCCCAATGCTATTAGCTTGTTCATTTGTTCATCATAGTATGATAAAGAAAAACAAAAGATCGAAATTTGGAATCATTATAGAATCTGCAGAACCTAGAGAGCCGCACCACTTCGCAATGCTATTTGGATATGGAGCAAGTGCTATCAATCCATACTTAGTTAATGAGATTATTCATTATCATCATAAAATGGATTTTTTAAAAGGTGTGACTATAAATAAAGCAATAGTTAATTATAATGATGCTATAGCAAAAGGGATCTTAAAAATCATGAATAAAATTGGAATCTCAACTCTTAATTCATATCGAGGTTCTCAAATTTTTGAGGCTTTAGGCCTAAAATCGAATTTTGTGAATAAATATTTTAATAACACCCCTTCACGCATTGAAGGTATTGGTTTATATGTATTGGAGAAAGAAATTACAGCAAGAATGAATAATGCCTTTAATAAAAAAAACGATTCTTCATCTATAGAAATTGGAGGAGACTATAGGTGGAGAAGAGATGGTGAAGCTCATATGTTAAACCCAAAAACTATATCAAAACTGCAAGAATCTGTTAGAACAGAGAAATATGAAACTTATAAAGAATATTCAGATCTTATAAATAAACAGAGTGGACAATATATGACTATAAGAGGTTTACTAAAATTTATAGATTATGATCCAATACCAATTGAAGAAATTGAACCTTGGACAGAGATTGTTAAACGATTTAAAACTGGTGCAATGTCTTATGGATCTATAAGTAAGGAGGCTCATGAAAATTTAGCTATAGCTATGAATAGAATTGGAGGAAAAAGTAATTCTGGAGAAGGTGGAGAAGACTCAAGTAGATTTTTCAGAGATCATAATGGAGACTCAAAAAATAGTTCTATTAAACAGGTAGCTTCAGGAAGGTTTGGAGTTAGCTCCTATTATTTAACTCATGCAGATGAAATTCAAATAAAAATGGCACAAGGCGCCAAACCGGGAGAAGGTGGGCAATTACCAGGATTAAAAGTAAATCCCTTAATTGCAAAAGTTAGAAATTCAACTCCATATGTTAGTCTAATTTCTCCACCTCCGCACCATGATATTTATTCCATAGAAGATTTAGCTCAACTTATTTTTGATTTAAAAAATGCAAATAGAAAAGCCAGAATAAATGTAAAACTAGTTTCTGAGGTTGGAGTTGGAACAATTGCTGCTGGGGTTGCAAAAGCAAAAGCTGATGTTATTCTAATTTCTGGTTATGATGGTGGCACAGGAGCATCACCTTTGACATCACTTAGGCATGCGGGGTTACCTTGGGAGCTAGGAATAGCAGAAGCTCAACAAACATTAGTTTTGAATAATTTAAGAGGAAGAGTTATAATTGAGTGTGATGGGCAATTAAAGACAGGACGAGATGTTGCTATTGCATGTCTTTTAGGTGCTGAAGAATTTGGATTTTCTACTGCCCCACTTGTAGCCTCAGGATGTATAATGATGAGAACTTGTCATCTAAACTCTTGTCCTGTTGGAATTGCTACACAAAATCCTGAATTAAGAAAAAATTTCAAAGGAAAACCAGAGCATGTAATTAACTTCATGTATTTTGTTGCTGAGGAATTAAGAGAAATTATGGCAAATTTAGGGTTTAGATCAATTGATGAAATGATTGGTAAAAGTGAAAAGCTATCAATCAAAAAAGGAATTGATGATTATAAATTAAAAGGTATAGACTTATCAAATATTCTTCATAAGCCATCTGTAGAAAATAATATATCAATAAAGAATACTGAAAAACAAGATCATAAACTAAATAATGTACTGGACTTTAAAATTTTAAAATCTGCTAAACTATCTATTGAGAAGAGAATTAAAATATACCTGGATTTTAAAATTAAGAATACTGATAGAGCTGTTGGGGCAATAATTAGCAATGAAATATCAAAGATATATGGCGAAAAAGCACTACCAAATAATACAATAAATTTAAACTTCAGTGGTTCTGCTGGACAAAGCTTTGGAGCTTTTGCCGTCAAGGGTCTTAAAATGACTATTAATGGTAATACAAATGATTATTTTGGAAAAGGATTGTCTGGCGGTACATTAATAGTTCGGGTTCCTAAAAAAGCAACATTTAAATCAAATAAAAATATTATTACTGGAAATGTTGCTCTTTATGGCGCTACATCAGGTGAAGCATATATAAATGGAATAGCAGGTGAAAGATTTTGTGTTAGAAATTCTGGTGTTAATGCAGTTGTTGAAGGAATTGGTGATCATGGATGTGAATATATGACTGGTGGAATAGTAGTAATTCTTGGATCAATTGGAAGAAATTTTGCTGCTGGAATGAGTGGTGGAACATCATACATATTTATAGATTCAAATTTTGATGAAAGGAATTTTAATATGGAGATGATTGAATTTGAAAAAATGGAAAACCATGATTTCGATATATTGAAAAAATTAATTGAAAATCATTACTCAAACACAAATAGTAAAGTTGCTGAAGATATTATTAAGGATTGGAGTAAAACCAAAAACATGTTCGTTAAAATTATGCCAACAGAGTTTAAAGCTGCTTTAGAAAAACTTGCTAAAGAAAAAATCACTCAATTAATTAACTAATTTAATTATGGGGAAATTAAATGGATTTACTGAATACTCAAGATTAACTGAAAAATATTTTCCTGTAAATAGGCGAATTAAAAATTATAAGGAGTTTACTATAAAGCCTAAAACAACTGAATTAAAGAATCAAGCTGCAAGATGTATGGATTGTGGCGTTCCATTTTGTCATAGTGGATGTCCATTAGGTAATTTAATCCCTGATTTTAATGACTTAGTATTAAACAATAAATGGAAGGAAGCTCTAGATATTCTTCATTTAACCAATAATTTTCCTGAGTTTACTGGTAGATTATGTCCAGCTCCATGCGAAGCTGCTTGTGTATTAGGTATTATTGATCCTCCTGTTTCAATTGAAATGATTGAGAAATATATAGTTGAAAAGGGATTTTCAGAAGGATGGATAAAGCCCGTTATCCCAAGGAATAGAACTGGAAAGAAAATTGCTATAGTAGGCTCTGGTCCAGCAGGACTTGCAGCTGCACAGCAATTAAATTCTGTTGGTCATGATGTAACAGTTTTAGAAAGAGATAATAAAATTGGAGGACTACTTAGGTATGGTATCCCTGATTTTAAACTAGAGAAAAAAATAATTGACAGAAGAATTAATTTACTAAAAAAAGAGGGCATTAATTTTAAATGTAAAATAGAGGTAGGTAAAACAAAATCCCTAAAAGATCTTGAATCAACTTATGACATTATACTATTATGTACTGGTTCGACAATTAAAAGAGAATTAGAAATAGAAGGAGCTTATTTAAAAGGAGTTGAGCAAGCTATGGATTTTCTAACATATAATAATAAATATGTTGACGGTCAAATAGACAGTTTCTTAAATAAATTTAATTCAAAAGGTAAAAATATTATTGTTATTGGTGGTGGTGATACAGGTTCAGACTGTATTGGAACATCAAACAGACATGGAGCAAAAAAAGTAATAAATTTTGAAATTGCAAAAAAACCACCTATATCAAGAAATGATAAAAATCCATGGCCACATTGGCCTTTTACTTTTAAAACTTCTAGTTCACATGAAGAAGGAGTTCATAGAGAGTGGAGCATCTCAGCAAAGAGATTTATTGGAGATGAAAATGGAAACCTTATAGGACTTGAAACTGCTAATGCTGAATTTGATAAAAAAACAATGAAATTCCAGGAATTAAAAAATACAAGCAAAGTTTGGGATTGTGACATGGCAATATTAGCATTAGGATTTAAAGGTCCAGAACAAAATCTTCCACAAAAATTAAATATTGGATTAAACAATAGAGGAAATATAGACTGTAATAGTAGCTATCAAACAAAAAAAAATAATATTTTTATAGCTGGTGATTGTAAACGTGGGCAATCTTTAATTGTTTGGGCGATTTCTGAGGGTAGAGAAGCAGCATATTATATAGATAAATACCTAATGGGGACTTCAAGTTTACCAACAAAAAAGATTGAAAAAGATCTTTAATCCTTATTAACTACTATCACCTTTAATTATGGAAAAGAATAGTAGCATAGATTACCTAATTATATCTTCAGCATACCCATACAGAGGAGGTATCTCAGATTCAACTCATTCATTAGTTAATGAAATGTCAAACCAAAATATTAATTGTGAAGTATGGACATTTAAGCTCCTCTATCCAAAATTATTTTTTCCTGGCAAAACACAATATAGTAAAGAAGTATTTAAATCAAATTTTAAAATACTAAGAGAAATAAATACGCTAAATCCAATTAATTGGATTATAACAGCCAGAAAGATCAATAAAATAGGTCCAAAAAAAATCATATTTAGATACTGGACACCATTGCTATCACTAGCATACTTTAGCATCTCTTGTATTTTAAAAAATAAAATAAAAGTTATAGGTTTGGTTGATAATTGGTCAGGTCATGAAACAATTTTCTTTGAAAATATTTTTAGAAACCTTTTTCTAAAAAGTTGTGATGAGTTTATTTCATTTTCAGACAATGTAGGAGATAACTTAAAAAACAATACTAATAAAAGTGTTCTATCTTTATTTCACCCTATTAATTTTCATCTTCCAGAAAAGATTTCTAAAGATGAAGCTTTAAAGAATCTTAATATTCCTATGAATCAATATATTCTTTTTGTTGGCTTAATTAGGAAATACAAAGGGGTTGATAAATTAATTAAGGCATTTCATTATTTGTCAAAGGAAAAAAAAGATTTAAAACTTATTATCGCAGGAGAGTTTTATGATAATATTTTACTATACACAAAATTAATTAATAGAAAGAATATTTCTGATAAAGTTATTATCGATAATAATTTTTTAACATCTAATAAAATAAGAGATTATATCTGTGTAAGTGATACAGTTATACAACCCTATAATAAAGCCAGTCAAAGCGGAATAACACCTGTAGCATATTTTTATGACAAGCCACTAGTTGTTTCTAATATAAAAGGTTTAAAAGAGACTATAATTAAAGATCAATCTGGAGAGGTATTTGATGAAACAGTTGTTAATCTTGCTACAGCAATAAAAAATTGTCTTAATCCAGAATCTAATAGAAATTATTCAAACAACATATATAAATCAAAAAGAAAATATAGTTGGTCAAAATTTGTTAAAAAACTCTTAGGTTTAAAAAACTGGTAAACCCAAATTCTTGCATATCCTTAAAATCATATAGATTAAATTTTCAAATTTCAAAAATCATGATATTCAAATTATTGATTTGACAAAAATGAAAAAATTACCGTTTTAAAATTTTTTACTGCCTTTTAAAAAAAGAATTTTGAAGTATTAAATTATTTTATTATGGAAAAATTCAAGAAAATTTTATTTACGCTATTGCTTTCAATAGCATTTTTTACCTCTCCTCAAAAAGCAATCGCACAAGACTTTGGAGCTGATGTTGTTAGCTCATATGTCTGGAGAGGAACACAATTTGGTTCTGGAGCTCATGTACAGCCATACATGGAATTAGGATCAGGTAACCTTACAGCAGGAGTTTGGGGTAGTTTTCCAACATCTGCAGATGGTGGTGGAGATGAACTTGACCTTTATTTAGGTTATGATTTTGGTCCATTTGCTTTAACAATAACAAATTATACTTTTCCAGTTGGAGGAGGTATGTATAGTGATGGTGAAGGATTATTTAATGGCGATTATACAGAAGTAAGCACATCAACATCAATAATGGGCGTTGACTTATCTGCTGGTTATTTTACTGGTGTAGAAGCTTTATATTTTGAGATTGGCTTTAGCGCAGGACCTGTTGATATAGCTGTTGGATATGGTAATGATAAAGCCGATCCTTGGTATGCTAATGGTGGAAGTGGAATTGTAAACATGTCATTTAGTGGTTCAAAAGAGATTAAATTCTCAGATGGATTTTCACTTCCGGTATTTGGATCATTTATATATAACCCAAATGCTGAAGCCGCATTCTTAGTTTTCGGATTTAGTCTTTAATTTAGCATTTATATTAAATTATTATAATCATGAAAAAAATAGAAGCAATCATAAGAAAAGCAAAATTTGATGAAGTAGTTGAGGCTCTCCATCAAATTGAAGTTAACTTTTTCTGTTATTGGGATGTAACTGGAAGAGGAAATGAAAAAATTGGAAAAGTATATAGAGGTATTTCATATTCAACAAAAGATATAGAGAGAACCTTATTGTCAATTGTAGTTTCTGATTCATTTGTTGACAAAACAATTAAAGCAATAACAGATTCCGGTGCAACTGGTGAAATTGGTGATGGTAAAATCTTCCTTTATAACTGTGAAGAGGCTTACAGAATTAGAACTGGGGAAACAGGAAACCAATCATTTAATTAAAGAAAAAAATATGGAATTACTTACAACAAATAACGTATGGATGATGCTCTGTGCAGCATTAGTGTTTTTTATGCATTTAGGATTTTCTTTTTTAGAGATTGGTCTTACTAGACAAAAAAACACGATTAATATACTTTTCAAAAATTTCTTCATCATTACGATGGGACTAATTATGTATTGTCTGATTGGTTTTAACCTAATGTATCCAGGTGAGTTTAATATCATAGGAGGAGGATATCTAGGATTTGCTGGATTTGGACTTGATGCAGCAGCGGCTGCAGATTTAACCTATAACGAAGGTTATACATATTGGACAGATTTCCTTTTCCAGGGGATGTTTGCAGCAACTGCTGGCACAATTATTTCTGGTGCAGTAGCTGAAAGAATTAAGATTAGCTCATTTATGCTAATCACTTTAATTTATGTATCAATTGTTTATCCTATAGTTGGTTCTTGGCAATGGGGTAGCGGTTTTCTTTCAACTTTAACTGATAATGTAGGGTTTTATGATTTTGCTGGTTCAACTTTAGTTCATTCAGTTGGAGGATGGGGGGCACTTGTAGTAATTTATATACTAGGTGCAAGAAAAGGAAAATTTGATAGTGATGGAAAGCCCCAAGCTATTCCTGGATCTAATATTCCACTTTCTGCAGCAGGTGTATTGATTCTGTGGCTAGGTTGGTTTGGATTTAATGGAGGATCTGTTTTATCTGCAGATCCTGCAAATACATCTCTAGTATTAGTTACAACATGTTTAGCTGCTTCTGCAGGTGGCTTTGGAGCTACATTTTTTTCAGGATTATTATATAAAAATCTTGATATTACAATGTTTATGAATGGTATTCTTGGAGGACTTGTTGGAATTACTGCTGGAGCTGATCAAATGTCACCAACTGATGCAATAATTATTGGCGCAATTGGTGGTGTAATTGTTGTTCTAGGAGTTTCCTTATTAGATAAAGCAAAACTAGATGACCCCGTTGGTGCAATTCCTGTTCACTTATTTGCAGGTATATGGGGTACTTTAGCAGTAGGAATATTTGGAGCATCTGCTGGGTTTGATCAATTTATGGTTCAACTTGCTAGTGTTGTAATTGTTGGAATATTTTGTGTAATATGTACTACTATAATAACACTTTTAATTAAATCAATTGCTGGACTAAGAGTAGCTGAAAAAGAAGAATTAGAAGGATTAGATATTACTGAACATGGAACAGGAGCATATGCTGAATTCGCAATGAAATAAATAATAGTGGTTAAAACTTAATAAATTTTCCACCAACTACTTTACCATGGACTAACCATAAACCATAGATTAGGGAGACAAGAGATTGTCTCCCTTTTTTCGTTAAGATATCTTTAGTTTTATATTAACAATTATAATATCTAAGATTTTAACAAACATAAATGAAAAAAATTGTAATTACAGGTAGCGGAATAAAGAATTGTATTAATCCCGAGAACAACAGGAACTATTCAAGAAATATTTCTAATATAAAGAAAAGATATAGCTGGTCAAGATTTATTAAAAAAATTAATATCTCTAAATTTAATTTGATATACTCTATATAATAATATTCCATTAAGTATTCCAAATAAAGCACCAAATAAAATATCCAAAGGATAATGAACTCCTAGATATACTCGACTATATGATATCAATATTGCTAATAAAACAGTAAACCAAATAAGAAATTTTAGTCTTTTTCTATATAAAAGACCAAAAAAGATAGCTAGTGAAAATGAGCTTGAAGCATGAGCTGAAAAGAAACCATACTTACCTCCACAAGTCTCTTTTACAAGTCTAACTGAATTCTGAATTATTTCATTATTACATGGTCTTAATCTTTGAAAAGAATCCTTAAAAAGGTTGGCTGTTTGATCTGAAATAGCAATAAGTATAAAAACAAAAAAAAGTAAGTAAAATATTTCTGAGAATTTTACTTTTGAAGAATTATTATAGAAGAAAAAAAAGAATAAAAATAGATAAGGGATAGCATTTGCTTGAACTTCAGATAAATAAACCCATATATAATCATAATTTGAAGTCCCAAGATTATTTAAATAAATAAAAAGTTCAGTATCAAATTTTAAAATTTCTTCAAGCATTGGCTTTAATAAGTTTTTTAGATAAAATGTTAAATCTTAAAAATAAGAATAATGAAGAAGAAAAAAGTCCAGTTAATAAACCAATCCATATTCCAACTATTGATAATTCAGTATAGAATCCAAGGAAATATGATGTTGGAAATCCTAATAGCACATAAGAGAAGAAAATAATTAATGCAGGTATATTTACATCCTGCATCCCTCTCAAAGCACCGAGAACAACTGCTTGAAGACCATCAAATACTTGAAAAAAACCAGCTACAATTAACAATTTAGAAGCAATAGATATTACTTCATTTACATCACCAATATTTTCAAGATTAGATGTATCCAAATATAAATGTGGCAGGATATCATTAAAGGTTAAAAATATTGAACAAAAAATTACATCCACAAAAAATATTAAAACAAAAGTTGAAATTGCTACTTCTCTTAATTTTCTAAAATCCATTCTCCCTCTTTGATTACCAACTCTTATCATTGCAGCAACTCCTACACCAAGTGCAACCATAAATGTCATTGTAGCGAGGTTCAATGCAATTTGATTTGCTGCTTGAGCATTTTTACCAATAAGACCAGACATCCAGACAGCAGAGATAAAAAAACCTATTTCAAAAAAAGTTTGTAATGCCGATGGAAACCCTAAAGCTAGAATCTTTTTTATATGAGAAGTGATTATTTTTTTTGGAAAAAAACTCTTAACATAAAAAGATAATTTCTTATGCAACTTTAAATAAAATATTATAAAGATTAGCATCGAGAATCTTGCAATTAATGTTCCTATTGCTGCACCTTCTAGACCAAGCTCTGGGAATTTCCATATTCCAAAAATTAATAAATAATTCAGTATTACATTAATCAGATTTGCAGCTAATACTGAATACATTGCAGCTTTTGTAAAAGACATTCCATCTGCAAATTGTCTAAAAGATTGAAAGTTAACGACAGCAATAAGAGAAATTGAAACCCAAAAAAGATAAGGAATTGCTAATTCAACTACCTCAAGAGATTGACCCATTGAATAAAGTAAGTTCTTATTAAAAAAAACTATACTACATAAGAGTATTCCTAGAATAAAACATATTAAAAAACTGTGTTCAAAAATTTGAGTAACCCTTGACTTATTTTTTGCTCCGTCAGCTTCAGCAACTAATGGTGTTATAGCAGTAGAAAAGCCAATCCCAATTGACATTGCTATAACAACAAAACTATTCCCTAGTGAAATTGCAGCAAGTTCTGCGGTACCTAATTGGCCAACCATTACATTATCTATAAATTGAACAAATGTATGACCTAACATTCCTATCATAACAGGATATGCTAGTTTTAAATTGTAGCTAAATTCTCTTCTATATCTAGAGAATCTATTAATTATGTAAGTCATTTATTATTGTTTATAGTTATCCATTAGATAAACTAAAGCAGTCATTGCGGCAGCACCTAGTTCTAACTCTCTTCTATTAACTTTGTCAAAAGTATCTGATGCAGAATGATGGTAATCAAAGTATCTTTGAGTGTCAGGACGCAAACCAGATAAAATAACTTGACCATCCTTTAAGGGTCCAATATCTGCTCCACTACCTCCTATAAAAAAATTATCTAAACTGTATTTCTTAAAATATTTAACCCAAGACTTTATTGAATTAAATGTCTCTTTAGAAGTATCAAAACTAAATCCTCTTGGAGTAAAACCCCCGGCATCTGACTCTAGTGCAAAAAAATGATTTTCATTTTTTAATTTTGCTACTTCAGCATATTTATTCCCTCCTCTTAATCCATTTTCTTCATTCATGAATAGAACTACTCTTATAGTTCTATTAGGCTTATAACCTAATGATTTTAATATCCTCATAACTTCCATTGATTGAACAATTCCAGCTCCATCATCATGACTTCCATCGCCTAAATCCCATGAATCAAGGTGTCCGCCAATAACGATAATTTCATCCGGGTATTTATTTCCTTTTATTTCAGCAATTACATTATGTGAAAGTTGTTCTGGAAAGTTCTTAGAGTTTTGTCTAAAAAAAAATTTTACATCTTTATTTAAAGATAACATTGTACTAAGAAGATCTGCACCATTAGTACTAATAGCAGCAGCAGGTATTCTTTTGTTTAAAGGTAAGTCATTATAATACATAGAACCAGTATGTGGATAATCATCAGATGCTGTACTCATAGATCTAACAATTACTCCAACTGCACCATATTTAGAGGCATATGTAGCTCCTTGAGTCCTTTGATTTACACTTTCTCCATATGCCTGAAATGTATTTATAGTAGTTGGATTCATAGGTCTATTATAAAAGATAATATTACCTTTAATTTTTTCCTCTCCCAATACGTCTAACTCATCAAAACTTTTTACTTCTATAACATTTGCTCTTATTCCTATCGATGGAGTACTAATTGAACCTCCCAAAGCTGCAATAGGAACAAAAATAGTATTACCAGGACTAGATTCTATATGAGCATATTCTGGAGCACCTCTAACCCATTTTGGAACCATTACTGGTTGTAACCAAACAGAGTCAGAAATCAAAGAAAGCTCCTCTTTTCCCCAATTTACAGCCCTTTCCGCATTAATTGAACCTGATAACCTCCCTCCTATCTCATTAGATAGATAGTCTAACCACTCATATGAATTACCATTTGATAATGCTTCATTATAAATATCATTTACAAAATCTGACTTTTCTGTATCTGTCTGTGAATATAAAAGAAGAGAAAAATTTATAAAAAGTATTATAGCTATTTTTCTAAATAAACTCATTATTATTTTGTAGCAAATAGTTTAATGTCTTTTTCAGATATTGGATTTCCTCCCAAAATAATTAATCTTTCAATTACATTTCTTAACTCTCTTATGTTACCTGACCAATTATAATCTTCTAGAAGGCTTATAGATTCTTTGGAAAAACTTTTAGACTCAATTCCTTGTTCTTTACATATAATTTCTACGAAATGGTTTACCAATAGAGGAATATCATCTTTTCGACTACTAAGAGTTGGCACATCAATTAAAATTACAGCTAACCTATGATAAAGGTCTTCTCTAAAGCTTCCTTTTTCTATTTCTTTTTTTAAATCTTTATTTGTTGCTGCAATAACTCTTACATCAACAGTTATGTGTTTTTCACTTCCTACTCTTTGAACCTTATTTTCTTCAAGAGCTCTTAATACTTTTGCTTGGGCAGCAAGGCTCATGTCAGCAATCTCATCAAGAAATAATGTTCCTCCATTGGCTGCTTCAAATTTACCTTGTCTATCTTTAATTGCTGAAGTAAAGGATCCTTTTGTATGTCCAAAAAGTTCACTTTCAATTAATTCAGCAGGAATAGCAGCACAATTAACCTCAACAAATGAGAATTTTTGTCTTAAACTCCTCTCATGAATTTGATGTGCTACAAGTTCTTTCCCTGTTCCACTTTTACCAGTTATCAAAACTCTTGCTTCTGACTGAGCAACCTTATCTATTAATTCATGAATTGTTTTAATTGATTTTGATTCTCCAATAATTTGATACCTTTTTGCAACTTTTTTTCTAAGAATTTTATTCTCCGTAACAAGTTCTTTCTTTTCTAAAGCATTTCTAACTGAAGTTAATAACCTATTTAAATCAGGAGGTTTAGAAATAAAATCATATGCTCCTAATTTCATTGATTCTACTGCTGTTTCAATATTCCCATGACCAGTTAACATAATGAATGGAAGTGATGAGTTTTTTTTACATGTCCTTTGAAGAAGTTCAATTCCATCAATCTTTGGCATTTTAATATCACACAAAACTAGATCAAAATTTTCCTTGGAAATAGATTCTAGACCTTTCTTTCCATCTGAAGCTTCATGAATTTCAAAATTTGGATCCTCTTCATTCAAAATTCTAACAAGAACCCTTCTTATAGGCTCTTCATCTTCAATAATTAATATTTTACTCATCTAGGACTATAATATATGAACAATTATGCAAACATATCTCTAACCTTCTCAAAAAATGATTTATCAGACTTTTTTGGATTGGGTCTAAAATTATCATCATCAATCATTTCTTTAAAAAATTCTTTCTGCTTTTTATTTAAAACTTTAGGGGTCCATATGTTTATATGAACTAAAAGATCACCTTTAGAATAGCCATTAATATCTTGGATACCTTTGTTTCTAAGCCTTAATGTTTTACCAGATTGGATACCTGGTTCAAGTTTAATTCTAACTTTACCACCAATTAAATTTATATCCTTACTTATTCCTAAAGTAGCTTCAGAAATACTTATATATAAGTCATAATGTAAATGTTTTCCTTCTCTAACAAAATCATCATTAGGCAGCTCTTCAATCAATACCAATAAATCTCCTGAAGGACCATTTTTATTATTTGATTCATTTCCTTTTCCTGATACCTTTAATTGCATACCTTCCTCAACTCCAGGTGGAATTTTAATTGAGACTGTTTCTTCATAATTTAACATTCCATTTGAATCTACTCCAGATGGTTTATGATACAATGATTGTCCTGATCCATTACAATTAACACAGATAGATGAAGATTGCATTCTCCCTAATATAGTATTGGTTATTTTTGTTACTTGTCCTGATCCATTACAAACTGAACAATTTGAAAACTTTACATCTTTTGATAGTATTTTTCTATTTACTTTAATTTTCTTTTCAACTCCATTAATAATCTCATCAAGAGATAACTTTACTTTTATTCTTAAATTAGATCCTCTAACTCTAGTCTGACCAGATCTGCCAAAACCTCCAAAAGATGAACCAAAGGCACTACCAAATATATCACCAAATTGGCTAAATATATCATCCATATTCATACCTCCAGCACCAAATCCTCCAGCACCTTCAAAAGCATTATGACCAAATTGATCATATCTAGACTTTTTATCTGGATCACTTAAAATTTCATATGCTTCTGCTGCTTTTTTAAAATTAGTTTCTGCAGTTTTATCTCCAGGGTTTTTATCAGGATGATATTTTATTGCGTTTTTTCTATATGCCTTTTTTATTTCTGAACTAGAAGCAGCTTTAGATATTCCTAATATTTCATAATAATCCTGTTTCATGTTTATAATTTATTGTGCAACAACAACCTTAGGAAATTTAATAATTTGATCTCCTAGATAGTATCCACCCTCAATAACATCAATTATTTTTCCCTTGTTTTCTTTTTTTTCAGCAGGAATATGACTTATTGCTTCATGCTTTTCAGAATCAAAATCATCCCCAACATCTGTTTTGATTTCAATTAAACCTTGACTTTTCAAAGTTTCTGATAATTTATTATAAATTAGACTAATTCCCTCTGTGTGATCAAATTTTCCTGTTTCTTGATTTAAGGCTCTTTTAAAATCTTCTAATACAGGCATCAAACACAGAATAACTTCTTTACCTGCAGTTTTATAGAGATCTATTCTTTCTTTTGTAGTTCTTTTCTTATAGTTCTCAAATTCTGCAAATAGCCTTAAATATTTTTCTTCTTCACCTTTAATTTTTTCTTTTAAATCCTTTATTGTCAAATTAGCTTTTTTAGGATTATTAGATTTTGTATTAACTTCTTTAGAAGATTTAACAGATTTCTTTGTCATTCTTTTTTTTTAATTTATATGTTGCAATTTTATTGCCATTAATATTTTATGCCATATTGTCATATGATTTACCGCTAAGATGAGCTAGAGCTTGATCCAAATTAATAAAATTATACTTAAAAAAAATTTTGAGTGCAATTTTTGTGATTTCATTTCCTATTGTCTCTGTAGCACCTATAATTAATAGCTACATATATATTTTTTATTTATCTTTCGAATTATATGGAAATCTATAAAACTAAGATTACAAAAATAAATGATGTTGACTTCAATTCTATAAGTTTTGGAGAAACTTTTACCGATCATATGTGCGAGTGTAATTTTAAAAATGGTAGTTGGGATTTACCTGTAATTAAACCATACAAATCAATCGAAATTGCTCCATCTGCTAGTGTTTTTCATTATGGGCAGGCAGTTTTTGAAGGAATGAAAGCTTATAAAGATCAAGATAATCAGATCTGGTTATTCAGACCAAAAGATAATTATGAGAGGTTAAAAAAATCTTGTATTAGGATGAATATTCCTGTAATACCTGAAAAATATTTTTTTGAAGGTTTGAATAATCTTATTTATTTAGACCAAGCATGGATACAAAATATAAAAGATTCATCTTTATATATAAGACCCTTTATTTTTTCAACATCTGCAATGCTAGCAGCTAGCCCTTCCAAGGAATATAAATTTCTTATTATATGTTCACCAGGGGCACCATACTACTCTAAACCCTTGAGTGTCTATATTGAAGATAAATTTATTAGAGCCGCAGATGGAGGTGCAGGTTATGCCAAAGCAGCTGGAAATTACGGTGCTGCTTTTTATCCCACATCATTAGCTATTGAAAAAGGATTTGATCAAGTTGTATGGACAGATTCTAACACTCATCAAAAAATTGAAGAAGTTGGAACAATGAGTATAATGTTCAGAATAAAGAATAAACTTGTTACTCCTAAAATTAGTGAAACAATACTTGATGGAGTTACAAGAAAAAGTGTTATTCAAATCTCCAAAGACCTTGGTATTCAAATTGAGGAAAGAGATATAACTGTATCAGAGATTATATCTGAATATGTTGAGGGTAACTTAAAAGAGATATTTGGGTGTGGTACTGCTGCTGTTATTGCTCCAATTACATCTTTTGGTTATAAAGATAAAACCTATAAACTTAATGATATAAATGAAAAATATGGGGATAAGATAAAAGCAGCTATTGTAAGTATTCAACAAAACTTATCTGAAGATAATCATGGATGGAGATATAAAATTGACAAATAATTTTACCTACTTATATAAAATATTTTTAATGTTTGGCTTAAAATAATTTGGCCCCTTTAGTATTTTACCATCTTCTCTAAATATAGGTTTTCCATTTATGTCAAGTTTACTCATATTACTTCTTTGAATTTCATTAAAAACTTCAACAATTTTATGCTGTAAGCCATGAGCTAAAATTGTACCACAAAGAATATAAAGTATATCACCTAAAGCATCTGCAATCTCAACTATATCATTATTTTTAGCAGCTTCTAAGTATTCTAAATTTTCCTCTTCCATTAATCTAAACCTCAAATCAATAGTAGATTGATCCAGATTTGGATTTATTTCTTTAGAATATTTTATATTAAAAACTTCAGCAAATTCTTTTACTTGATCAATAGCATTAGTAATCATAATTGTTAATTTTAATGTTAGAAAAGTTTGATTTTTAAAAATAATCAATGTTTAGTAAAGGACAACTCATTTTTGCAATAATATTCATTATAGTCTTCTCTGGCATAATTACCTATACGTATTTTAAAGACAGACAAATTCATAGATTATATTATAAAAAGACTTATATTATTCTATTAATATTTTTATTGTTTATTGCAACAATAGTTATTTATAGTAATTTATTCAGATAATTTTGAAAGAAGTTTTACTTGTTTTTTTAGGCGGAGGATTAGGCTCATCATTTAGATGGCTTATAAATAAAATTATCCCATCTGATACATTTCCATACTCTACAATTTCAGTAAATCTTATTGGATGTCTTTTAATAGGAATTCTTGCAGGATATTTATTAAGTCATAGTTATTTTAAGTCTGATATGTATTCCCTACTTGTTGTTGGTTTTTGTGGTGGATTAACCACATTTTCTGCATTTGCATTGGATAATTATAACTTGATTAAATCAAATGATTTTTTTAATACAATATTATATATAACTTTAAGTGTTACTGGTTGTATAATTATGGTATATGCTGGTTTTTATATAATTCAAAAAATTTTAAATTAAACTAATATGAAAAAAATTATTCTTCTAACTATATCAATTTTAATTTCAAACTTTTCATATGGTCAAGAAAAAAATATATCAGAGGGACCTTTTAATCAATTAATTATTAGAGGCGTTACTTTGATTAATGGTAATGGTAGCCCTCCTAGAGGTCCTGTAGATATTGTAGTAGAGGATGATAGAATTGTATCAATTAGAAGTGTTGGATATCCAGGTGTTGAAATAAATGAAAGAAGACGTCCTAAATTAAAGTCTAATGGAAGAGAAATTGATGCTAGTGGCATGTATATTCTCCCTGGTTTTATAGATATGCATGGTCATATAGGAGGAGGAGCGCAAGGTGCAGATCCTGATTATGTATTTAAACTTTGGCTTGCACATGGTGTTACTACTGTTAGAGAGCCTGGAGGAAGAGGGATAGATTTCAGCCTTGATTTAAAAAACAAAAGTTCAAAAAATGAAATCATTGCTCCAAGGTTAGTAATCTATAGTAGTTTTGGATCTGGTTTTGGAAAAAGTATTAGCACACCAGATCAAGCAAGAGAATGGGTTAGATATAATTCAAAAAAAGGAGCAGATGGAATAAAGTTTATTGGGGCTGAACCTGAAATAATGAAAGCTGCATTGGATGAAAATAATAAACTTGGATTAGGATCAGCCATGCATCATGCACAACTTAGTGTTGCAAGATGGAATGTACTTAATTCTGCAAGAGCTGGTTTGACATCAATGGAACATTGGTATGGTCTTCCTGAAGCACTATTTGATAATAAAACAGTACAGAACTACCCTTACTACTATAACTATTCAAATGAACAACACAGATTTGAAGAAGCTGGAAAATTATGGGTTCAAGCTGCAAAACCATATTCTGATCACTGGAATAATGTAATGAATGAGTTGCTTGATCTTAATTTTACTTTAGACCCTACTTTCAATATATATGAAGCAAGTAGAGATTTACAAAGAGCTAGAAGAGCGGAATGGCATGAAGAATATACTTTACCTAGTTTATGGGAATTTTATCAACCTAGCAAGATATCACATGGTTCATACTGGCATTTTTGGGGAACTGAACAAGAAGTAGCTTGGAAAAAGAATTTCCAATTATGGATGGAATTTATTAATGAATATAAAAACCGAGGTGGAAGAGTTACAGCTGGATCAGATTCAGGTTTTATTTTTCAATTATATGGATTTGCTTATATAAGAGAACTTGAATTACTTAGAGAAGCTGGGTTTCATCCTTTAGAAGTTATAAGAGCAGCTACTCTTAATGGAGCAGAAGCACTTGGCATGGATAATGAAATTGGTTCAATTGAAGTTGGGAAAAAGGCTGACTTTGTATTATTAGAGGAAAACCCTCTTGAAAACCTAAAAGTTCTTTATGGAACTGGAGCTATTAAACTAGATAAAGATAATAACGTAGTTAGAGTTGGAGGAGTAAAGTATACAATTAAAGATGGAATAGTATATGATTCAAAACTATTACTTGAGGATGTTAAAAAAATGGTAAGAGATAAAAAGAATGAGCTTAATTATGAAATTTATCAACCTGGAGAAAAGAGAGAATGGACAAAAGATTTAGAAAATAAAACGCCCGATAACTAACACCTAGTTTCTTTTTAGAAATTCCAGCATGTTATTATTAAAAACAACTGGGGTTTCAACATTTACTACATGACCACAGTTATTTATAACCTTTAGTTCAGAAGTTTTATGCATACTAACAACCTTTCTTACTGAAGGAAGAAACATATAATCTTGATCTCCCATAATATATATAGTTGGAATTTGTATTTCAACTTGTCTAAAAATTCTTAACAATGGGACTAATTCACTAGTAAGTTGAAACCATTTCTTAAATTCTTTTTGATATAACTTTTTCGCTTCATTAATAAATAAAACTCTAGATTCCTTATGATTCTTATTTGGCATTACTATAAACGCTAATATTTTATAAATCCACATATAAGGAAGAATAGATTTTGTTGAATTACCTAGAAACATAAGTATCTTAGATCTTAGATTAAGTTTTAGAATCGCTCCACCCATAATTAAAGATATTACACGAGTTCGATACTTTTCTGCAAAGTTTCTAATTAATATTGTACCAAGTGATATGCCAACAAAATGAGATTTTTTAATATTCTCTTTATCAAGTACTTCTAGAATATCACTAGTTATTGAGTTAAAAGTATACTTTTTCTTAAATGGATTCATAGGAATTGTTTTTGATTTCCCATGCCCCCTTAAATCTAATAAAAGAAGGTTGTACTTTTTTGAAAAATATTTTATTTGTTTGAACCAAATTGTTGAACTTCCTCCAGCACCATGCACAAAAGTTATCCATTCCCTATTATTAGAGTTATCAGAGACATATTTAGTATAGTATATCATTGAATTAAACCTTTTTCAAGCATATATTCCTTCATTTCATTTTGAAGTTTAGAGGCAGCTTCCATTGCTTTATTAGAATAATCCTTATCATTTGAACAATAAAGGATCGATCTAGATGAGTTAACTAACAATTTTAGACCATTATCTAAGCCATTTTCACAAATATCTTTAAGACTTCCTCCTTGCGCTCCAACACCAGGTATTAATAGATAAGAATTTGGAACTAATTTTCTTATTCTACTTATTTCATTAACATTTTTTGCTCCTACTACATACATTATTTTATCAGAATTTTTCCAATTCCTTGAAGTTAAAATTACATCTTCATAGAGTTTATTTGAAGTGTTAGACATTTCCATTTGTTGAAAATCTTCAGAACCTAAATTTGAAGTTAATGCTAATAAAAAAACATATTTATCATCAAATGAAAGAAATGGTTCAACTGAATCTTTTCCCATATATGGTGATATTGTAATTGAATCAAATTCTAAATTTTTAAGAAATGCTTTAGCGTACATATTTGAAGTATTACCAATGTCTCCTCTTTTAGCATCAGCAATGGTAAAGATTTCAGGATAATTTGAATTTAGATAATTAATGATTTTTTCTAATGATTTCCACCCTGATATTCCATAAGCCTCAAAAAAGGCAATATTAGGTTTATAGGCTACGGCAAATTTATTTGTTGAATCAATTATATCTTTTGCAAATGAAAAGATTGGATCTTCTTTTTCTTTTAAATGGTTTGGTATTTTCTCCAAGTCTATATCAAGACCTATGCAAAGAAATGACTTTTTCTCTTTAATTTGATTTTCTAATTTATTAATACTCATTATACTTCCCCTGCTTCTTTTAGTTTCTCCGTATTTATATACAACTTAATCTCATCAATTAATTTTGAGACACCCCCATCAAGAATTTTTGGAAGATCATAAAGAGTTAGTCCTATTCTATGATCAGTAACTCTTCCTTGAGGATAATTGTAAGTTCTAATTTTAGCAGATCTATCTCCAGACTTAACCAATTCATTTCTTTTTTTAGAGTCTGATTCCATTTTTTTAGATAATTCAAGTTCATATAACCTAGATCTTAAAACTTTCAGCGCTTTCTCTTTATTTTTATGTTGAGATTTTTGATCTTGACACTGAGTGACAACACCGGTTGGTTCATGAGTTAATCTAACTGCTGAATAAGTAGTGTTTACTGATTGACCTCCTGGACCTGATGAGCAATAATAATCAACTCTAACTTCATTCATATCAATTTCTATATCAAACTCTTCTGCTTCTGGGAGAACCATTACTGTTGCAGCAGACGTATGAACTCGACCTTGAGTTTCAGTCTGAGGGACTCTTTGAACTCTATGAACGCCTGATTCATATTTTAAAATACCATAAACATCTTCACCTGATATCTCAAAAATTACTTCCTTAAAACCACCAGCCGTTCCAGAACTAGTATCAACTACACTAGTTTTCCATTTCATTTCTTGACAAAACTTTGTATACATCCTATATAAATCACCAGCAAAAATACTTGCCTCATCACCACCAGTACCAGCCCTAATTTCCATTACTACATTTTTTGAATCAGTAGGATCTTTAGGTATTAACAGAATCTTAATTTCTTCCTCTAGTTTAGTTATATTTTGCTTCGATTCCTCTAATTGTTCTTTTGCCATATCAGTCATGTCTTTATCAGAAGAATCACTTATATAACTTTCAGCTTCTTTTTTACTAGCAATTGCAGTTTTATAATCATTTCCTTTATCAACAAGCTTTTTTAAATCTTTTAGCTCTTTATTTAACTCAATATATTTCTTCTGATTAGAAATGATTTCTGGATCACCAATCAGTTGATAAATTTCTTTATATCTTTTCTCTACTATATCTAGTTTATCGATTAGCATATATATAATTAATAATCAAAATTACCCAATTCTGAGTTAATCGTAAGCTTTTTACTTTTTGATGATTGAACCTTCCCTATAATCTTTGCTTCTATATCATATGAATTTGAGATTTCAATTATTTTATTTGCTGTATTTGAATCCGTGTATATCTCCATTCTATGTCCCATATTAAACACTTTATACATTTCTTTAGGATCAGTATTAGACTCCTCTTGAATTAGTTTAAACAAAGGTGGAATATCAAAAAGATTATCCTTGATTATATGTAAATTATCAATAAAGTTTAAAATTTTAGTTTGTCCTCCTCCGGTACAATGAATTATTCCATTTATTTTTTCCCTTCCAACTTTTTCAAAAATCATTTTTAAGAGTGGCGTATATGTTCTAGTGGGCGATAAAACTAAACTGCCAATATTTAATTCTAAATTATCTATTTTATCAAGAATTTTTTTTGTTCCTGAGTAAACTAAATTAGCTGGGACTTCAGGATCGAATGATTCTGGATATTTTGTAGCTAAGTATTTTTCAAATACATCATGTCTTGCTGATGTTAATCCATTACTTCCTATTCCAGAATTATATTTATTTTCAAATTTTGATTTACCAAAAGATGATAATCCAACAATAACATCTCCATTTGTAATGTTTGAGTTATCAATTATTTGATCTTTTCTTATTCTAGCTGTAATAGAAGAATCAACAATAATGGTTCTAACTAAATCACCTACATCAGCAGTCTCCCCTCCTCCACTATAAATATTAATACCATTATTTCTATATTCAGATAAGACCTCATCAGTACCAGAAATAATTGATTTTATAATTTCTCCAGGTATCTTGTTTTTATTCCTTCCTATTGTTGAAGAAAGAACCATTTTATCAACTGCGCCAACACAAGCAACATCATCAACATTCATTACAATAGAATCTTGAGCAATTCCTTTCCAAACAGATTTATCACCAGTTTCCTTCCAATATATATATGCTAAAGAAGATTTTGTACCTGCTCCATCAGAATGAATTATTAAAGCATGTTCATCACTATTTCCAATATAGTCAGGTAGTATCTTACAAAAGGCTTTTGGGAACAAACCTTTATCATGATTTTTTATAGCTTCATGGACATCTTCTTTATCTGATGAAACTCCTCTTAATTTGTATCTATTGCTCATTATTTTTGGCAAAGTTATCAAAAAAAAAATCTTAATAAGTTTTTAATAAATAACTTTCATTAATAAAAAAAAATTTCTGTTTTTGATATACTTTTAAATTAAAATCATTAAAAGAATTTTGATTTAATAATTCAAGTAAAGAATTGTATTTATTTTATCTTTTTTGCAAAATTTTTATTTGAGATTGAGAGATTCATAAAAAATAAATAAAATTTTAATTCTGCTTTCTTTTTTGATTTCAAAAAAATTAATTTGACTATTATTAAAATAAAACATTATGAGCAAATTTAAATTAGAATATATCTGGCTAGATGGTTATACTCCTACATCTAATATGAGGAGTAAAACAAAAATAGTCAGTGATTTCAGCGGAAAATTAAAGGATTGTCCTGTTTGGAATTTTGACGGATCCTCAACGCAACAAGCTGAAGGAAAATCTTCAGATTGTATTTTAAAACCAGTAGCAATATATCCAGACCCTACTAGAGAAAGTGGCTATTTAGTAATGACTGAAGTATTAAATCCAGACGGAACCCCTCATGTATCTAATTCAAGATCTACAATAAATGATGATGATGATGATTTTTGGTTTGGTTTTGAACAAGAGTATTTCATTATGGACAATGATACTCAATTACCATTAGGATTTCCAGTGGGAGGATATCCTGGTCCGCAAGGTCTGTATTATTGCTCTGTTGGAGGAAAAAATACTCATGGAAGAGATTTAGTTGAAATTCATTCAGATCTCTGTTTAGAGGCGGGAATTAATTTTGAAGGAATAAACCAAGAGGTTGCTTCTGGTCAATGGGAATTTCAAATTTTTGCTAAAGGAGCAAAAAATTCAGGAGACCAAGTTTGGGTTGCACGTTATCTCCTAGATAGACTAACTGAAGATTTCGGATACTATATAGAATACCACCCTAAACCTATTAAAGGAGATTGGAATGGTTCTGGTATGCATGCGAATTTTTCAAATACAACTCTTAGAACCTGTGGTGATCAAGCTACTTTTGAAAAAATATGTGAGGCTTTTAGACCAGTTATAAAAGAACACATTGCAGTTTATGGAGAATTTAATGACCAAAGGTTAACAGGTCTTCATGAAACACAATCAATACATGAATTCAGTTTTGGAATATCTGATAGAGGAGCTTCGATACGAATTCCTATTGGTACTGTTGAAAGCGGATGGAAAGGAAGGTTAGAAGATAGACGTCCTGCATCTAATGCAGATCCATATAAAGTTGCTGCTATAATTGTAAAAACTGTTAAGGGAGCCTAGTAACCCTTGCTAACTAATTAAGTGGAATATAAATGCTATATACATAGCAAGTAATATAATCCCTTTTATTCTATTTAATTTATTTCTTTTTTGAAGATATACTAATGGTAATAGTAGAACTGAAAATGCTACTACCCAAATCATATCCTTACTTATAATATTAAAATCAATACCAGTGATTGGATTTATAGCTGATGTTATTCCTATAACAACTAATAAATTGAATATGTTTGATCCAATTAGATTTCCAATAGCCAAATCATTATGTTTTTTTAATGATGCTGCAACTGAAGCTGCAAGCTCAGGAATACTAGTTCCTATTGCAACTATTGTTATACTAATAACTCTTTCCGATACATTAAACCTGTTTACAACTGAAAGTGAAGATTTTATTAAGGTTTCAGCCCCTAACCATAAAATTATTGCACTTAGGATTATAAAAAAAATTGATTTTGAAATCTTTAGTGTGCCTAAGCTTAAATCCTTATTCAAAGCAGATGTGTCAGGTTTTTGATAATAGAAGAGATAAAACAATATTAAAAATATTAATCCCAGCATAAGTAAACCTTCAATTCTTGAAATTTCAGAATTACTTGCAATAAATAAGTAAAAAACCGCTGTGCTTAATATTAATAATGGAAAGTCTGTGTAATAGAATCTTCTTTTTATTGTAATTGGATATATAATAACTACTAGACCTAGAACTAAACCGAGGTTAGCTATATTAGATCCTAGTACATTACCCAGGGCAATATCGGGATGACCCATTATACTTGCATTTAAACTGACTATTAGTTCAGGTGCCGATGTTGCAAGAGAAACGATTGTCATTCCAATTATTATTTTTGGAATAGATAACTTATACGACACTTCAATAGAATATCTTGTTAATAAATCACCTCCAATAAATAGAAGGGTAATTCCAGAAATAATTGCTAAAAAATCCAAATTTATATTATTATGTTATTAGAATAATATGCTAAAATAGATAATTTTGATAGTCTAAATTAACATTTTAACTTCAAAATAATTATTCTCTGAAATAGTCGTAATTTAGCCACTCTTTAAAGGGCGAATAGTTTAACGAATAGAACCTCAGATTACGGCTCTGAAAGTGGGGGTTTGATTCCCTCTTCGCCCTCTATGTTTTTTGTATAATAAAAAAGACTAAATTTATATAAAATTGATCTAATGGATTGTAATTGTGAAAAGTGTGATTGTAAAACTACATGTGGATGTAGTTGTTGTGATTGCTAGTAAAGATGTAAATTAAATGCTTAATAATCAGCATTTTAACCAAAGTTATAAACATTTTTGAGAAAAAATTTGTTTTTCTAAAAAACTTTACTACTTTAGTATAACAATTGGAAAAGATAGAAAAATTATCTATCAAACTTTGAGCGAAAGTTCAAATATAAATTGTAAAAAGTTTGAACATAAAAAGCAGTAAAATTAACTGAAACGCGGAGTCAAATCCGATAGTGCTTAAACAATTGAAAGCCTGCGACAGCAATGTAGCAGGCTTTCGAATTTTATAAACCTTTGTACTAATATGAAAAAAATATTAATATTATCAACTGCACTTTTATTATCCTTTGGAATTTTAAGCTGCATCAGCAATAACGTGGTGGAGGGAGAAAATGACACAAATGATATTGTCATTTTAACTGTTCCTGAAGAATTAACATCAATTCGTGATGATGAAAAATATGGGAATTTTGAAATTGATGTTCCTGAAATAACTCAAGAAGTATATGATAATTCAAGTATCAATGCATATATCCGAAGAACCTATGATGACGAAAGACCTGAAAGATGGAGCCAGTTACCTCAAACATTTTTAAGCCTTGATCACAGCTCTGCATCATACCTTAGTTTTGGAGTAGGGTTTATTCGAATATCTCTTCAATCAGAAGGTTCTATTCAAGAATTGTTTGATATGATGAAAGGAAACGACCTTAAATTGGTTATCAATTAAGATTGTGCATTTGAGCATAAGTTTTATATGAAGGCTCTAGAGGAGAGATGATTTCAAATATTTCTGTTTTATCATCTGCTTTGAATTTAAATTCTTTGATGCTATCTACAATAAAGAAAGTTCCTTTATCATACCTAACATTAGAATAGTTAATTCCTCCTTGTATAACAAAGTATGAATGATAACATCTATCATTTATAGAAAATGAAGAATTACCTGAATTTATCTGATGATAATAAACCTGTATACCTTCTGAGTCTAGGTTTAAAAGATTATTTTCATTTGAAATAACCCTAGTTATTTTATTGTTTTTATCAATTACTTCAAACTCTGAAGATTTATAATCTTTATAGCTAGGTTCTTCATATAATGAATTATGAATGTTTGGATCTAACCAGATTTGAAATATTTCAGTATTTGAATCAAGCTCTTCTGAATGGGAAATTCCTTTTCCTGCTTTTATAACTTGCAGATCACCCTCATCTAGTATGATCCATTTATTCAAAAGTGTATCAAAATGTTTAACTTTTCCCTTAAGGATAAAACTGCAAATTTCAAATCCACTATGAGGATGAAGACCTATAGTGCTTTTATTATTAGAAGTATATGCATGAGCCCAGTAAAATAAATTTGAATATGGTTTTTGAATTCCCCCATCTTGAGGAAATCCTATAGGTTTCTTTTCTAGAATTTCACCATTATTAAAATTTCCATCAGCTTGATTTGTTTTTAGAGTTATTTTAACAGACACTATATCTGATTTTTTTTCTTTTTAGTTGCAAAGTTTACCCCTGAACTTTCCCAACTAATTACTGAATCTTTTATCATTTTAAACTTGATATACTTATAAACTGATCTTTCAGCATATGTCATTGGCATATTATATTCTGCAAAAGATTGTTTTGGAGAAACCAGTGAGATGTTAGGATGGTAGTAATTAACTCTTTGATTAAAAACTCCAAAATCATAATAATATTCATCAATATTGTCTTCTGTTGATATTGCAGTAGGCTCACCAAACCTATCTAAAACAAGTTGTTTAGTTATCAATCTAGACATATTATCTGAATGTGTATAGAGAACTTTAGTGTTTGAGCACCCTATAACAAACAAAAATAAAAGTAGCTTTTTCATTATTAATTAGTATTGGCTTATTTCTATAAATATATAAAAGAGCTATTTGAAATCAATAATTTGATCTAAGAAATTTTGTGTGACTTTAAAATAATATCCATTTTCTTCATGTAAACTTCCATCAGCTTTTCCATTAACTGTATGAAAATCTTCTAAATGACTGATAAATCTATCAAGATCTTCAATAATATAGTCTCTACCATCTATGTCCTTTATTTTAACCACCTACAAATATTGGTACTGATTCTCCAGCTTGTTGCTTCTGTCTCATTAAAAACAAGGCGTATATTAAAAGTTTATAACTATCATCATTCTTATCAAGAATCTCTATTTCCATATGCTCCTTCCATTTTTTCTTAGAATAATGTATTTCTAGAATTGATTTAGTTCCTCCTTCAAGTAGAGTATATATTGTATCAGAACTAAATGTTCCTCCTTTTTTTTTCTCTTCAAGCCAATATTGTTTTTTAACCTCATTATGTTCATCTAGTTCAATATAATGTCCTTTCTTCCAGTTAAAAGGTATTGAACCAATTAAAGAACCACTTCGCAATATAATATGTCCAGTACTCCAGAAGCTTTTCTTTTTTATCTCATATGTCATGTTATTATAAAAGAATCTTATCTGTTGAGAATACCACTTTGGTTTTATACCTTTTATAATAACCTCATTATCTTCTAGTATCTGAAAATCTTTATTATTATTCTCAATATTGACTTTTATGTTCATCAGTTAATTATTTTAAAATTAGTAATAAGGTAACCTATCTCTTCATCTGCTATCATCTTTGACATATCAAAGTATAAGGACTCAGGATAGCCATACTCTTTATTATATTCAATTTCGTGAAATTCTGGTTCTTCATCAAGCTTAGATTCAATAAAATCAAATAATTTATCAATTGTCATAAATGAATTGTATCCTATAGTCTCTGTTGGATTTTTCCCGTCTATTGAAACTATTAGATTATTTTCAACCTGTATATCTTTTGGTTGAGTAAATTCAAATGGAAAACAAAAACAAGAAATCCTTTGAGTCATATTATAGTCATTAATATTTAATGACTCCCATAATTCTTTACCTTTTAATTCATCTATTTGGTCATCAGATTTAGAGCAGGATATAAAGAATAATAAGGAAATAGTTAATACTAACTTATTTATGGTCATCTTTTATTTTAACATAATTTGAGCTCTTTTTCTTAAATTTTTTAAATCTAGGAATAGAAACATTTTGAACATATGGATTATAAGGATTCTTTTTTTCAAAGTCTTGATGATAATCTTCCGCATAATAGAATTCTTCAATCTTCTTTACTTCGGTAACAATATTTTTTCCAAAAATAGAATTGGATGATAATAAATTAATATAGTTATTAATCTTTTCTTTTTCTTTTTCATCAAAGTAGAAAGCAATAGATCTATATTGTGTTCCATAGTCAGGTCCTTGCCTATTCATTGTTGTTGGATCATGTGAATCAAAAAACACCTTTAGGAGCATTTCAAATTTGATTAAAGATTCATCATATATAATCTCTATAGACTCAGCATGACCTGTCTTACCTGTCATTACCTGATAATAATTTGGATTAACAGTAGAACCTCCTGCATAACCTGAATATACTTCTTTGACCCCTTCCAAACTCTCATATATGGTCTCAACACACCAAAAACAACCTGATGCAAAATAAGCCCTCGAATATTCTGAATAATCTTGATTTTCAATAACATAAACTGGGTGTTGATTATCTATTGGTTCAGGTGAGCTTATATTAGATAAAAGCATTGGTATTATAATAAGTAAATTAATCATCTTCATCTAATTATTTTTTTGTTATATAGTCTGACATTTTTGATATATCCTTCTTATAAGTTATATCTGGAACATGCTCACATAATTGATAAACTTTCATTTTATGTTTGCTAGATTTAATCATATTTTGCAGTGCTACTGAAATTTCTTTTTCATTTCTAATTGGGTTCAGTGGACAATCCCTAAAAAAAGTATATACTTGATCCCCAAAAAATGAAAAGATATTCATACTTACATATAAACTTTTAGACTTAAATGAATTTATGGTTTCTTGATCTGGTTTCTCTATAATCTTATTTAAAAAACTATCCACTATATCTAAAATTGCAAAACCTTTTAATCTTTCATTATCAAAGTCTAAACAATCAAATTTATATGCAATCATAGAGCTATAATCTTTAGACTCAATCAAAATTCTAAAAGAATTCTTAGAATATAAATTATCACTATTACATACAAGGAATCTCGAAGATTTTAATTCTTCATATTGATCTAAAGTTTGACATATAGCATCAGCTGTTCCAAGAGGTTTCTTGTTTCCATAAAAATCTTGATATGCAATTTTTATTTCAATTTTTAACTCTTCTGAAATTTTATCTAGATATGTTTTATATTCATCAGAATTCTTGGATAAGATTATATAATAAATTGTTATACCCGAGGCTATTGCATTATTAATGATATAGTAAATAAGAGGGTTTCCGGATTCTATCTCAATAAACCCTTTTGATCTTGTGTTAGCTTGAGAAATAGCAGATTTAGACATTTTATCATCACCGTCTGATGACTTCATTCTAGAAGACAATCCAGCTGCCAATATAACTAAAGGTATGTTATTCATGTATCTTTATATTTGGACCATTACTCTGACTTGCTATAAAAGCGTCTTTTGCTCCATTTTCTTTTAATTTAATAACTATGCCTTTTGATATATTCTTATCACATAAAGCAACTATGGATCCTCCCCCACCAGAACCAACTATTTTAGAACCATAGGCACCCATTGAATCACATATATTTATCATCTGGTCAATCTCATTAGTTGTGATTTTTAGCTCATCTCTTAATAAATCATGGTGATTAGTCATTAATTTTCCAAGAACATCTACATCTGGAGTATCCTTTCTTAGTTCATTATCAGCTGCTTTTGTAACATCAAAGTTTTTAATTACTGCTTTAAAATAAGGTTTAAGGTTTTTATCTAACGATTCATAACAAGAATTATAATCATAGGAATCATTATCATATACATTAAATTCAGAAAATGAATTTGAGACTGTTTTTAATGCAAGAAGTTGATTTGATTTTAATTTTTTTAGCATTCCTCTTGTATCCTTTCCATCATTTGAAACTCCAACAACTAGATCAACATCCGAAAAATTATAATTATAACAATGAATCTTATTATTTAAAGTATTTAAAAATATTGTGTCTCCATGTGATATAGTGTATTGATCCATATTCCCTCCAGAGCTTCCTGTTTCAGTAACTTCAGTTTCATAAGCGAGCTCTGCCAAAATTTTATAATCAATGTTTTTATCAGGTAAAAATGATTTCAATAAGAATTGAATCCATGCAACTGTAAGTGCAGAAGAACTTGATAGTCCTGAATTAATAGGGATATTGCTTGAAATGTTAATATCATATCCTTTATTTGGAATACAACCATGTTTATTTAATACTTTTAATGCAATACGTAAAAAATCAATTTTACTTTTAGGGTTAAACTCTTTATGATAATCAATTATATCTTGCTTCCCAAGATCAAGTTTGTTTATATAAAAACCTTCTGCAAGATTTGATTTTGCCTCAACTTTAATATATCGATCAATTGCAATAGCGATGATAGGTAGATTAAGATAATCTTGATGATCACCATAAAGACATATTCTCGCGGGAGCAATTGATATTATACTATTTGACATTATTACTTTATGTTAAAAGGCTTTGTAGAGACCCAATTACCTCTAGTAAAGTCAGGAAATTCTTGAGGGACCCCTCCTTGATTAACAGAATTTGAAGTAAGCTCAATCAATGAACTCCATGCACATCCTTCATAAATATTTTGATCTAATGGCTCTCCATTTCTAAGGCACTCTATAATTCTATATACCATCATTCCATCCATACCCCCATGTCCTGAATCTTTGGTTAGCTCATTTAATCTTTTATACATAGGGTGATCATATTTTTCATATAGACGTTGAATACCTTCACCTTTAATCCATTCATGTGAATCCTTAGTAAAATTCTCAAACCCTCCATCAAAAGCTGCTCTAGTTGGTCCTCCGGCTAAAGCTCCTTTTGTTCCTTGAATTAAATTTAATCGCGTATATGGTCTTGGGCTAGTCTCATCCCATTGAACCATTATTGTCCTACCAAGATATGTTTTTATAACTGTAGTATTTATGTCTCCATTTTGAAAATTAAGTTTATTCCACTTGTGATTTTTATTGAAGTTATCTTTAGCAAATATTTTTCTTCCAGCAGATGGAGATGAGAAAGAAACTAAAGTTTTAAAAGTATCTTCAGTCCTTAAAAGATTCATATATTGAGAAACAGGTCCTAATCCATGTGTTGGATATAAATTACCTTTTTTCTTTTCATATTGATGTGTCCTCCATGATCCCGTACCCATTTCTTCTTCAAACATTTGCGATCTCAAATCATGAATATATGCTGCTTCTCCATGAAGTAATTCTCCAAGTAATCCTTTCCTACATATATTGAGAAACATAAGTTCTTCCCTTCCATAGTTAACATTTTCCATCATCATACAATGTTTTTGATATTTTTCAGAAGTATTAACAATATCCCATAACTCCTTAATAGATGTTGCCATTGGAACTTCAACAAAAGCATGTAAATCATTCTTCATACTCTCTACAGCCATAATTCCATGATTATTCCAATTAGTAGATATAACAACTATATCTGCATTGGTTTCTTTTAACATTAATTTCCATTTATTCTCATCACCCCAATAAGTCTTAACATTTTTATGATTTTTAGATGTTTTAAGATTATCAATTATAGATAAGCTTTTAGATATATTAACTTCATGTAAATCTGATATGGCAACAATTTGGGTATTTGGGATAGAACCAAATCTAACTATATGCCCTTTACCTCTATATCCAACTCCAATTAGAGCTATTTTAATTTTATCTAACCTTGGAGCAATAAAATCACCCATATATTTTCCTTTTGATTCAGAACTATGGATTTCAGCATCTAATTTAGTAGTTGTAAGAAATGCAGATGAAATTGCCGTAGTTTTTAAAAACCTTCTTCTATCATAAAAACTCATATGATAAATATAATTCAATAATTTGTATATTTAATTAAATCCCATAATAATGGATCTTAAGCTAAAAAATAAAACTGTTTTTGTATCTGGTTCATCCAAAGGAATTGGATTTGAAACTGCAAAATTATTTTTAGAAGAAGGTGCTACAGTTATTATAAATGGTAGAACTGATAAGAGCGTTCAAAATGCATTAAAAAAACTAAATACACCCAAGGTTAATGGTATTGCTGCCGATTTTATTGAAGATAAACAAATCGATGAATTAATTAAAAAATTGCCTGATATTGATATTTTGGTTAACAATGTTGGGATCTTTAGAGGTAAAAGCTTTTATGATGAAACAGAAAAAGATTGGAAAGATCATATTCAAGTTAATCTTTTAGGAGGTGTAAAACTATCAAAACATTTTTTACCAAAGATGATTAAAAAAAATTGGGGTAGAATAATTTTTGTATCATCAGAATGTGCTACACTAGTTCCCGGTGATCTACTTAGTTACAGTGTCTCCAAAGCATCTGTTAATGTTTTTTCAAGCGGATTAGCTAAACTTACTAAAGGAACAAATGTTACTGTTAATACAATTATCCCAGGCTCTACATTATCAGAGGGTTCAAAAATATTTCTTAAAGAAACAGCTAAAAGAGAAAACAAAACAATAGAAGAAGTTGAATCTAATTTTTTTAAAGATGTGAGACCATCATCTCTTTTAGGAAGATTTGCTAAAGTTGAAGAAGTTGCATCTACAATTGTTTATATATCAAGTCCTTTAGCTTCTGCTACTAACGGAGCATCTGTAAGAGTTGATGGAGGTAGTATGGGATCAGTCTTTTAATAAAAAACCCGCCTTAAAGACGGGTTTTTAAAATCAAATTATTTTTTTGCGGCTTCTTCAGCTGCATTAGCTTCTGCCCAAATATCCTTACCATCAACATGAATATTGTGATAAACTATTTGACCTTCTTCATTCCATCCCCAATTCAAATGAATAAATTGAGAAACTTCATTTCCTGTATGTCTTCCAGTTGCAGACCATGTTCCCCAATAATGTGTCCAAATACCAAAGTCATCATAATAGTTTGTGTGAAGTCCACCCCAACCTGCTTCGTCTCCAGGCAATGACATTTTAATGTTATCAAATAAAGAATGATGTTGAGAGTCTGTCTCAAGAAAAGACTCTGCATTAACTTCAAACCCAGGAATAGAGTTATTTCCTGCTAAATCCTCTGAAATTATCGATTGGTCATAATTAGCATCATATGCATCAGTACCATATGCTAAGTAATTTTGAAGCAATTTCTGAATAGCCTGTGTTTTATCGTCATCTGTTTTGACAACTGCTATTGAATCACTAGGTTGTTGACATCCTATAAAAAATAATGTCATTAAAAGAAATAATATTTTTTTCATAATAAATAATTTAAAAATTGGTTTAATAATTCATTAATATAAAAAAAAACCTTCCCATATTTCTATGAAAAGGTTTATTTAATTTAAATTAAGATCTATTCCTGATCTGGAGCAACAGCCATTACTAACCCAGTTGCATCTCCAAAATCACCACCATTAACTATTTTACCATCTTCATCAAATGTTAAATAATGATACCAAAGACCTCTGAAACTTTTACCAGAAGCAGTATTTGTTCCAGACCAATATCCATAAGTTCTAACACTTCCATTAGGTAATCCAGTTTCAGGATCAGCACCTGGAAGATAATTTACAGCTTCCCAAGTTATTTCTTCCATTGCATCTTGCCATCCCTTTAGATAATTTAGAGTCTCCTCTCTATTCATAATAGGTCCACCATAAAATGCACTTTGGTATTCAACCTCGTCTGCATAATAAGCTGAAACAGCTTCAAAGTCTTCAGTTACAAAGACATCAAACCATTCTTTAGTTATTTCTAGATTTCTAGCATAGTCTGGATGTTGTCCAGTTGAACAAGAAATAAATAAAGTAAGAACAGTGATTAATAATATTTTTTTCATAATAAATAATTTAAAAATTGGTTTATAATTAATGAATATAAAAAAACCTTTCCATATTTCTATGAAAAGGTTTATTTATAATTTAGATAATATATTATTCAACTGATTCTTCAGCTTGAAGAGAACTTATAAGCCCTCCAGCATCAAAGTAATCTCCTCCCGAGATAATAAGTCCGTCTTTAAAATCCCATGTATGATAGGATACTAATTCCCAACTTTTACCTGTTTCTGTGTGAACACCAGTCCATTTACCATATGTTCTAACACTTCCATCAGGCTGACCTGTTTCAGCTAAAACACCTGGTAACCAGTTAACGGCTGTATATGTTACATCTTCCATAACATCATGCCATCCTTTAAGATATTCACCAAAACCGGCTTTATCTATTTGAGCACTTCCATGAAAAGCTGGTTGCCATTGCATGTCTTCATGAACTAGATCAAGTTGACCTTGAAGATCTGCTTCAGTACCTTGAAGTTCAAGAAGAGTTTGTGCTGTTTTAACATTTGCTTCAAAATCTGGATGTTGTACTGTTGAACAAGAAACAAATAAAGTTAGCAAAGTGATTAATAATAAATTTTTCATAATAATTATTTTTAGTGTTGCAATATACAAAACCTTTATATTTTAGAACATTTGTAGCTTATTATTATCTATAGACCATCTTTTTACTTTTTGAACAAGTCCAGTGGATGCGCCAACAAGTTTTGCAGTTCTTCGAATACTTTCTCCACGTTTAAGATGTCTTAGAATATTAACAGTCTTTGGTTTTTCAAAAAACTCTTCAATAGACTCAAGTTGTTTTCCACCAACACCTTTATATCTTCCTAAATCCTTAGCTTTTGAGACACCATATCTTTGAGATTCTTTTCGATTAGTATATTCCATGTTAGCCAAAGATTTTAATAAATTAAGAAGAAGTATTGTGTCTGACTTAACTCTTCCAAATTCATCCATAGTTTCTAATCCTTCATTTTTGGATGTTAATGAAACATTATTTATAATTAAGAAATCAATAGTATTCAAAACATCAATTTGATTTCTACCAAGCATTGATATTGAATCAACAATTATTTTTGAAATTTTCTTCTGACCTATTAGTCCAAATATAAGTGAACCTTTATCTCTTTTTGAGAAAGGAATGATACTACTACAATTGTCAACATAGTAATTAGGAGAGTCATAATTAGAAGAAATTTTGGATTTATCAGACTCTTGAATATAGTTTATCAACATATGTGCTTATTTATAATGTATCAAATATACATATATATTTCTATATAAAAGATAATATATTTAATAAATTATCCTATATATACTGATAATACTTAATAATTATTATAATTAATCAATTATATATAATATATTATAAAATTAAATAACACATTTATAAAATACTACATTATTAAAATATTT
>LWDU01032249.1_pt1 | contig 49273 bp, 45 predicted proteins | sample 727161 | NCBI WGS metagenome assembly LWDU01 (sample SAMN04566230, study PRJNA314399) | hydrothermal vent metagenome | isolation source: deep sea hydrothermal plume seawater | place: Mexico: Gulf of California, Guaymas Basin | collected 2004-07-11
ACCCCCATAATGAAGCAGGCCTAGGAGCATGCAAATCCATTGTTGAGAGATGGGGTGGCATGGCGATTGAGGGATATGTTGGCATCGAATGTAATGGCCGTACTGTACCCCATGTCCTTCATTTGGTTCAACTCGGCCGGGGCGATTGAATGCAGCCGGTTTGGCTAAGTGTAGACAGTGATGATCTACGTCATATACCCTCAAGCCAAGGTCATCCAACCCGAAGTAAGGGTGTTGGGCATCAAGGGACTTCAGACCAAATGAAAAAAGCCATGCTCTCTTTTAGAAAATGGCTCGATTCGACCCAAGTTAGTTTGACGGTTTTTGTGATAGCAGACCAATTGGATGACGAAATTTTTTCAAAATGGCTCAAAGATTTGCTCGACTCTCACCCCCAGATCACCGTCGGTTGCCACGGACTGACCCATCGTTGTTGGTCGGCTTTTCCTCCTGACGAGCAAGGATTGCTTGCAGCATTGGTCGAGGCTGATGTCCAACTTCACCAATTTGCTGGTGACCAATGGCGGCCGTGGTTTAGAGCACCGGCCGGATATATCGCGCCTTGGATGGCTCCAGTAATAGCCAAAGCAGGATTTGAATTAGATTCCTCGGTTAACCCCTCGTGGTTGACCAGAAAAAAAGCCGGGCCATGGAAGGATTGGAACGCGGTGAAAAAAGCCCTCAAGGATTCCGGTTTGGTCTCAATGCCTTGGTTAACAAAATTTGGGTTGCCAACATGTGGCCCGGCTTTATCGATTTTCCCGCTCTCGCTAATCGCAAAATCAGCCTGGAAAAAACTTGGGCCAGCCGTAATGCCAGATGAGGCAGTTGCGACCGTATATTGGCATATTTTGGACCATGGGCGCAACAAAGGCACTTGGAAACCGCCGCTTAACTTCGGGTGAAAACTCTCCATTGGCCGCCGCCGTTGAAAATATCGGCCTTCCCGCTATTTTCTAAGGTCCAACCATCAGGACTTTCGGTTATTTCAGGGGCTAGAACTATCCAGTCAATATGGTTTAATTCCATATTTAGTTGGTTTTGCCAATCTGCTTCATCGCTTCTCCAATGACCGGTAATATTCATTTTTGCAGCGTCTAGTGGTTGATGGAATGTGTAAAGATAATGCATGCCTAAAGTGCCATCCGAAACGAAAAGAAAGTGTTCGCCCATTTCTAAATCCATTTCTTCAGCCGCTTCATCGGTCCAATATGATTGACCGTGTAAACCAGCGATTAGAGAGAATGGTAATATTAGTAGAATGCCAATAATTGCCCTTTTTTGATTCCAATCAATTTTGGGATCGATCCACTTGACAATTAGATAGGCCGGGAATAGTATAATGGTAATATATCGGCCATTATTTCCCATTATAGCCATGTGCCACGGCCATTCTGAATTCCATAGAATCGATTCGTAAGCCCACAAAACCGCGACATACATTGTGATAAAACCAGCCATTGAACCGACCATCAAAGCTAATTCACCGACTCTTCGATCGTTAATATCTGCCATTTTTACCCATGTGGTTTTTGCAATTGGCCATAGCACCATCGCAAATAATCCATAGATAATGATCACATCAACAAAGGCAAATGGCACCGAATACAAGAATCTAATCGGCTCATCGATTATCACTTTTGGTGTGCCAATACCCAATACCCCCATCACCAATACCATTGAAATCCCACCAGCAAAACCGCCGACCAGCATTCTTTTTGGCCGGAAAAATCTATCGGGAATATATGCACTTCCGGCCATAATTAATGCTAATACCATTAATATTGGATGAAGCGAATACCCTTTTACCGCGATAATTCCAGTAAAAGCAACAAATGCAACTAGTTTCCATGCGATATTGGATTTTTGTCCTGAGGCCATGATAAACGCCATTGCAACAATGGCGAACAAAATCATGATTATTGGCTCTTGATATCCCCGACCAATAGCAAAAATCAATGCTGGATTTATGGCGATTAGTGCGGCGATTTTTAAATCATATCTGGCGGTTAATCCAATAAATAATAAAAAGAAAATCAACCCTGTAAGCGTACTAAAACCACTAGTGAAACCAGTAACTACCTTTGCATCATCAGGCTCAGATGCGGTAGGGTCAGACAATCGGGTATCACCCCAATCAAGAGCATATCCACCTTCGACTTCGATATAAGCCGCTCTTACATGGGAATCAAGACCAGCATCGCTCACGATAGTAGAGCTGATTGAAAGAAGGATTCCTAAAGCCAAAACCGAATACCAAAAACGGTTAGGCTCGTCTTTAAACCACTTCATCAACCTCGCCCAAACCACCGTCTGCTTCAATCCTTTTGTCTGCATCGGCCAAACATGACCGGGGCTTTAGATGGGATTAAGATAGTGGATTTGTCACGAATTCTGGCTGGACCATACTGCACTCAGATGCTTTGTGACCTCGGGGCTACAGTTGTGAAAGTTGAAGCTCCTTGGGGAGATGATACCAGAGGCTGGGGACCGCCATTTTTGGACGATGGTACCGCGGCGTACCATCTTTCTTGCAATAGTGGTAAGGAAATTATCAATGTAAATTTGAAATCCGACCCCGGGGTCATACATGCTCTTTTGGAAGATGCAGATGTAGTTGTTGAGAACTTCAGACCAGGTCAATTGGAACGAATTATTGGTCCACTTTCAGATCACCTAATCGTTTGCTCGATAACCGGCTTTGGCCAAACTGGGCCGCGGTCCCAAGAACCGGGCTACGATCTCGCATTGCAAGCGATGAGCGGCATTATGTCGGTAACCGGTCAAGAGGGAGCCAGCCCGGTAAAGGTAGGGGTGGCGTGGATTGATATCATCACTGGACTATACGCGGGTAATGCGATTCTTGCAGCACTTTTCGAGCGTGAAAGGAATGGGAAAACCCAACGTCTTGATATTTCATTATGGGATTGTGCTATCGCCTCGTTAGCAAATCAAGGGCAAAATTTCCTAATTTCGGGTCAAAACCCTGGCCTGATGGGTTCAAGCCATCCAAATCTTGTGCCTTACCAAGCATTCGAAGCATCCGATGGTTGGATAATTATCGCCATCGGTTCGGACGGGCAATGGAATAAATTCTGTAAAAAAATGAATGTAGAATTAAATTGGATTACAAATCAAGAAAGGGTAGTCAACCGAACCGAAGTTGTAAGATTCGTTCAAAACTTGGTTCAAAATAAAACCAAACAAGAAATTCAAATTCTTTTAGAAGGAATCCCAACCTCTCCAATCAACAGTATTTCAGAGGCTTTAACCGATCCTCAATCGGTCGCAAGAGGAGTTATAACTCAGTTTGAGGGCAATCCAATCTTAGCAAGCCCTCTAAGATTCATGACTTCAGAATGAAAATAATGAAGTTTGACCACCGGTTCTAACCAAACCAGCCTCTTCCAAAGAATCCATCGCATTGTCGAAGCGTTTTTGGCTGAATTGACGTTCATCGATCAAGAATTTTTTCAAACCTTCAACATCGACTTCTCCTTGAACCAAATCTTTATCGGGAATTTCGACAACTGGGTGATTAGCAAATACCTCTCGAATCTCATCCAATCTTTCAGGGATTTCTTTGTCCTTTTGGGCGCAAATCTCCTCGATTGTGCCATGAGCTTTAATTAATTTCAATCCGGTTTTTGGACCAATGCCTTTGATTCCCGGATGAAAATCGGTCCCAATCATAATTGCTAAATCGATTAACTGCGACATTGTCAATTCGTTATCATTCAATAGTTGAGCCAAATCAATTTGTTGTGCATGAACTATTCGGCCCATACGGCGCGAACCACCAGTAGTAAAATTTCGAATTACGACCGGAGCTCCATAGAGCAACGCATCCCAATCCTGGGTTGCGACAACGTCCAATTGTCCATTTGCAGCCATCACCGCAGCCTGTGCTTCGCCTTCTGCTTGTGCTCGAAATGCCGGAATCCCCATCAAATGGAGCATCTCCATGGTTTCCTCAACCATTTCTGGAGTATATTTGACACAGCGCTGAGCCATTTTTTGTGCGGTAGCAAAATCGCCAGCGTCCAGCGCTGCTTTCCATTCGATTTCGGCTTTTTCGCGGCGAGCCCTACGGGCAGCCATCTCATCTTTCTTCAATTCAGGATGCTTGCCATCAAAAATGAAAACCGGCTTTACACCTTTCGATAACATGGTGGTCGCACGTGATAAAAATCCCATTAAATGTGCTACCACTTTACCATTATCCGCTCGAAGGGGCCCACCGTCACCGGTCGGAGAGCGATCTCGGATGGTTGTTAAAAATTGAAATGCTAACAAGAAGGAATCGACTCCTACCCTTTTGCCTTTCATAGCAGCCATGGTTGTATTCTCGGGTGAAGTGAGATCGCGCAGGTTGCAGCCCATAATGCGACCCCGGGGTCGCGTTTCCATCAATGTTTGGTCCTAACTTACAATAGTGAGAGAATGAAAAGGATTGAATCTATACCACCCCCCCGGGCTGAATATGGCGGTGATATCCTTGCGCGGCTGGCACCCAGCAATCGCCAGAGCAGAAGCGGAAGCGATGTTTGATCAAGCCTTGATTACTCGCGGCGATTCTCGTCGTTTGCTTATCGCTGAGGGCGATTGTGATTGGGAAAAAGCCGAAATCATGTCCGGGACAGAATGTGTACTGACCGATGGAGGAATCTGCGATTGGACCAGCCTCGATGATTTATTGTCTCAAATAAAGGTCGAGAAGACCGAGAATATGGCGGTGGTTTGCTGGCGTCACGAAGGTAAACTTCCAATTGGAACCAAAGAGATAGAAAGGGCTGTTGGTGGAAAATTCCATCGTGAAAATTCAACGTTTAATCTTCAAAATCCAAGCAAACGCTTCGGCGTAGTACTCGATGCCTCAGCGGGGATGGTCGCCTGGGGCTGGATGGTCGGGCAAGGTCCAGGAAAGCATGGCTGGTCATCGATGAGAGCCAATAATAGGCCATTTTTCAGGCCGGTCAGCCTCGAGCCGCGCTTAGCGAGAGCAGCGGTAAATATCGCTGCTGGGACCAACGAAGGATTGGTCGTAGACCCCATGTGTGGAACCGGCGGAATCCTGATAGAATCTGGATGGGCAAAACGAAAAACCCTCGGGGTTGATTTTGATCCTGAAATGGTGATTGGAACCAAAGCAAATCTCGAATGGGCAGGGGTTGAGGCGGTTGTTGAAAGAGGCGATTCGACCAGATATGAATTTCCAGCCGATATTTGTGCGGTAGTAGTTGACCCTCCTTACGGACGAAATTCCCAGCCTTCCGAAAGTAAATTATTGGTAAAAACCTTGGAAAATTTGCGGGTGCGTTGTGGTGATTTCAAATTGGTTCTGATAATACCATGCTCCCCAGAACTTGCAAATCTAGATGAAGAAATAAAACCCGAATTAGAATTGTTCGGTTTTGAAATAATTGCAGCTTTCGGTATTCCAGTACACAAGTCACTAGCAAGAAAAATGATCATTGCAACAACTTTGCCTCTAGATTAAGCAAACTCAACGCGTCTTCTTCGGTCGGTTCATCAAATTCTGAAGTATGGGGGCATATATCATCTAATATTGCATTATTTTCATCGTTTAATACGATTGGAAAGGTCCTGCAACCCTTTGGTCTTGAATCATATACTGAGCAAACACCTGGCGCGTATTTCTCTTTGGAATTCGTCGCTAAGAAAACACAAGCTAATGTAGACTCATTATTCAGCAATCTTCGAATTCCCTCCTCATCCTTTGAACAAAACTGATCTTCTTTCATTCCGGTCCTCCGCTCCAGCCGGCTGGCCTCGGCCGCGGTCAATGGCATCGTGGTTTCCCGGCAGCAAATGCTGCAGCCTTCGCGAACACACGGCAGGGACTTGCTCATATCACCGCCTAATCGATTTGGCATTTCAATAAGCAGGGGGGTTTGATTCAAAAAGGATAGGCTTTTGGCCCGGATAGGGCAATTAGGGTAGCCTGGATATCCTGACGGGCTTCGAACCCGTCGACGCGGGTTCGAATCCTGCATTGCCCACCTCGTACTGCAGGGTATTGTACACGGTGGTCAACTAGCCGAGAACTTCCCTCGCTGCGCTCAGTCCAGTTCTCAGGCTGCATTGCCCGCCTTGTACTGCAGAGTTTTGTACACGGCGGTCAACTGGCCGAGAACTTCCCTCGCTGCGCTCAGTCCAGTTCTCTGGCTGCATTGCCCGCCTTGAATTAACGAGTAAAGATAGTAACTTTCTCATCGCCCCATTTTTCTTCTTTCTTCTCGTCAAAATTCGAAAGGTCAAATGATGCAATATATGGCTCCTTATGAGTTATAGATGACCTGATAAGAATGAACTCATCGATCAAATTTTGTTCGATGAATTTGTTGATGGTTTTCGGCCCACCTTCTACCAATAGTCGTTGAATTTCTAAATCTCCAAGTAGATCTAACATCGATTCGATTCCGTTAAAATCATCGGTTAAATGACGGGTCGCTCCACCATCTATGAGCACCTTTGCATCTTTCGGAATTCGGTTATTAGGATCGATGATTACCCTTAATGGCTGACGTTTGGAATCGACTAACCTGATAGTTAGCGCAGGATTATCTCGGATTACGGTTTCAGCACCGACCAAAATTGCACAGCAATCCTTTCTCAAATGATGGACTTTGGTCAGACATTGTTCCGAGGTAAATCTCCCCGCGTCTCCGGCTCTATCATCGACAGAATAATTTGCATCGACTGCAACCTTGACTGTAACCCATGGTCGACGATTATTACACCAATGCAGGAATTCACGCATTTGGATGCTCGCTTCATCAGCCATCAAGCCGATTCTGACCTTGATCCCAGCCTGTTCTAAGACTTTGATTCCGTTACCCCTAACGAGTGGGTTAGGATCTTCACATGCGATGATAACCTCGCCAATTCCTGCCCAAAGCAATGCTTCTGTGCACGGCGGAGTTCTTCCAAAGTGATTACAAGGCTCAAGGGTAACATATGCGGTTGCACCATTGGTATTATGGCCGTTTTGTTCGGCATCATGAATTGCCATTTGCTCTGCATGTAGCCCACCGATATGGTCGTGCCAGCCTTCTGCGATGACTTCGCCGTCCTTGACCAGAACACAACCAACAAGTGGATTTGGACTGACCTTTCCTCGACCGCGCTCAGCGACTTCTATGGCTCGGGCCATATGTTTGAGGTCGGCGACACTCCAGTCCATCGAGAGAGTGGAAGTGGCAATAGGTCATGACTCCATCGGCGTTTATCGATAGATGGTTTGATTGCCTTGTTTAGTTCTGGACCTACTCATGGACCACTTACATTGTATCGTTAACCCGGCCAGCCGGGACCATACATGCGGTAAGCGCTGGCCGAAAGTGGTAGAAAAACTACAAGCCCGTGGATTTGAAGTTACAACCCATATGACCGAAAGGGTCGGTCATGCTAGCGAAATTGCATGGAAATTGCGTCAAGATGGTATCGATGGATTAGTCGTCGCCGTGGGCGGCGACGGCACGGTACACGAAGTCGCCTCAGGACTTCGTGGCGGAGATGTTCCTATGGGGATTTTACCATTCGGTTCTGGAAATGATTACGCTATAACTCAAGGGATTCCAAGAAAAAATATCGACGGGGCAATTGAAATTCTCGCCTCCGGCGTGAATCGCCGCTGCGCGGCGTGGCGCCTCGAAGGCTTCCCAGCGGAATCAGCCCCTGGCTATTCCGCTCCAACCCAAAACCACTGGGATGGCAAACCATCTTCGAAAGACAAGATAGTTAGATGGGTGTTTCTAGAGTCCGACGCTGGAATAACCAGTTCGATTTCTCGTGCAAAATTACATCGCGCAAAATGGATCAAAGGCAATAAAAAATATACTTATCTCGGCGTCACAACAATCCCATTTTGGAAACGACGCAAAATCTGGTTAAAATTGGATGATAACGCTGGAAAAATCACCGATTTCACCATGTTTGCTGCAACCACGGGTGAAACTTTTGGTGGTGGGTACAAAGTTTGCCCAGGCGTCACTCCTGTCGATGAAAACGGCTCTTTGGTATTCGGACCACGTTTTTCTAGAATCGCAATGCTCTCTTTGATGGGACCGATGAAAAAAGGCAAACATATCGGAAAATGGGGAATAACTCAAGTTCAAGCAAACCGAATCGAGATCAAACCAGTAAGCAAAGACGGTTCGGTTAGTGAAACCCCAATCGACCCGATCACTTGGGTTCAGACCGATGGCGAACCGGTGATTACCGCCCCAGCGTTACTGGAATGGAAAACCGAGCAATTACTTGTTCGAGGTGCTGCAGATGTACCTTGGGCTTCACAATGAGAAATCATCGAAGTCATCATCTGCAACCGAACTTCGCCTAACGGGTTCAGGGGTTTTTTGCGGCGGCTGTTGTTCTTCGGTAACAGCTCTTTTCTTTACAGAACGCCGTTTAACCGGTTTAGCTGCCTCGGTAGGACTTGCTGCCCTAGATGGTTGAGTTGCTATCGATGAACTCCTCATCGCTGAAGAAAAGTGTCCTTTCTTATCAGAAACAGACTCAGGTTGAGAATAAGTCTGGCCTCTTGATGGCCCAGAAGGGGCCGATGAAACCGGATTAACCGATGAAACCGAATTAACCGGTGAATGAGATACAACAGGTTCTACCGGTTCAATTTGAGAATCCACCATGTCGGCAGCAGACTCGGTGATGGTTACTCCACCACCCGAAAACTCGCCTGGGCCGCCGATTGAATGCCCGGAGGATAATACCGAATCAAGACTAAACCCTGCAAGTCGTTCTGAAGGTTCTTCATTGATAACCTCTCTCTTAGGCGTCGCTTTTGGTTTGGCTCTAGTCTCAGAACTGGAACTGATGTTTTCCGCACGGTCCTTTTTGAGATCCTTTTTCATCTGAACCGCTTTCTCAAAGCCTTCTCTTCCCAATAATGTCTTGGCGGTTGAAGTCGCACCTTGACGCATCAACATTGTCGATACGATGTACAAACCGAAACCGCCACCGCCTGCTGCGATCATGAAGAAGAAGAGGAAAGTCCAGCCGCCAAATATATCGGTATCGCCCATAGACCATTCATCCTCATCGTCACCTTCCATTGTTACAACGCCGGTTTCGGTGGTAATTTTGGTGATGACCATCGCATGTCCTTGACCGAGGACAACACAGCTATCATCGACTTCAATCGAACCTCGTGTGACGTTCAGGACATAGCCGTCGATGGTGATTGCTTGGTGCCAATCTTCGAGAATATTGAGATTATCGGCGATATTTTCCGAGCCAGGGATGATTCCAATGACTGCCCAATCGGCTTCAAATTCTGAAATTTTATTGCCGACTTTTTCTTGAGGGGTCAAGGGGCTAATCCACGGTTTTAAATCGACTCTTCCACCCTTACCTTCTTCGACATTTTTCGCCTCATTAAAACTCATTTTGTGAATGATGACCGATGCACCGATGGCTTGTTCGTGGTCAACCGCATCATCGGTATGACTTTCGTAGATAATAGAGGTTAGCAATTGGCCGGTCACAGAAATTTTATTTCGGTCACAAATTGATTCTGAGTCAACCGAATAATCGATCAAATTAATGGTCTCATCATATGCAACAGTACCGATTCCAGAATGGATTTTGGCATCTTTGCCAACGAATTCAACATGGATTTCTCCGGTTCCTTTGCCCCAGTCTGGGGTTGGTGCAGAAAGACATCCTGCCAAAATAAACATGGCGCAAAGCAGCAAAGCGAGTCGTACCCGAGTACCGGCCATGAGGTACCTACGGTACCTAGGACTTTGTGAACCCTTGGGTTTGTTTGGCTTTGTATTAGGTAAAATGTGTTGGGGGATTGGTGTGCGCGGAGAGAGATTCTCATCAATTAGTTATGTTGGGATTAGATTCTAATTGATGACTACGCCGATAACGGTTGTACTGAATAAAAATGTACAGTTCTCGACTAGTTCGAATCTCTCTCACCGCTTGTTCTGAATAATATTGAAGCGCGGAGAGAGAGATTCGAACTCCCGTGTCAAGCGACACCGGCTTTCAAGGCCGGCGCAATACCAAACTTTGCGATCTCCGCTTATAGCCGGTCCAGATGCCTTTTGCTCAAGACCTTTACCTCTCTCATTCTTCTTTTGAAGTTGCAATAATCGCTAAACCAAGCGCGCTCGCAATCAATCCAAAGGTGAATCCTGGAACACTATGATCATCTGTATCTTTAGGATGATCGTGAGATGCCATCACGGTCTCAATATCGTGGGCAAATTCGGCCTCGTTCCACTGGTAACCGCTCCAAGATACGATTGGTTTCCATTCATTATCTAGGATGAAGGTAAGAACTGAATGCGCTACAGAACATCGTATTTGGGATTGGTATATCGCTATCATCGGTGCTATTTGGAGCCCAAGCAATGTGCATTTGTTCGGTTAACAAATCCATTCCGCTTTGGCTCTCTTCCCAAGTCATACTGGTATCGTTCCAGAAGTGTAATTGCCACCACCATGAAAGATCCGCAGGTGCTGAAACATTATTTATCGAAGTCAAATAATGGCCAAAATCACTATCTGGAGTTTCAACTTCATCGAGTGCAGCGATGGTTTGGTGCCAAGCATTGATCTCAGAAATAACCGCGGTCGAAGAATTACCATCTAGTTGAACGATTGTCATACTTTCATTATTCAAGCCAGGAATTGGAATCATACTATCATTGGTAGAATTTGGCGCGAAGGCTAGTCGCCCCACCTCGATACTATCGATGCCAACAGACACTTCTTCCCAAATGGAAGTTGAATCATTCCAAGAATGTAATTGCCACCACCAAGAATAATCAGAAGGTGTAGAATCATTATTGATGCTCGATACGAAATGTCCATATTGAGATTCGCTGGCATTAAAGGTCCAATCCTCTTGGTGAGCAGAGGCAACAAATTGCTGCCAACCCATTGGCATTACTTCGCTTTCAAACGAGGTATTATTAGGCATTACTACCGTAACAGTATCGGAATGATCCATGTCTCTGTCGATTGTAATCTCAACATCTTGAGTTTGGATGAAGAAGGCATCCCAAACCGGTTGAAGTTGTGCAGTTGTACCAGTTAGATGCGGCCAAGAAACATTGTGCTTCTCCATATAGGATTTGAAAACTTCAGGTGTGTCGATTGCTGGGTCGACGGTAATCGAAATGAATTCAACCTCTTCGGTTGAGACCATATTTTGTACCGATCTAAGTTTTTGAGTGATTGCAGGGCAAGCATCTTCACAGGTGGTAAAAATGAATGCGATCACCGTAGCTTCGGCTAAATTACTCTGTAAAGAGTGAGGATTACCATCTTGGTCGGTCAATGTGAAATCTTCAATTTCAGGCCGAGATAATTGCAAACCAGTATACGAATTTCCACCTGCACTAGATAGAGGCATGGTTGAAATCATCAATAAGCCAATCAGGCACAATGCAATCTTTCCCATAGATGATGGCCTTAGCCACATCTACTTCAATTGATAGGTTTACCATTCAAATTAATTTGTAACGTAAGAGTAATCCCAGTCCGGAGTACACCAATTCGGCAAATCCATGATGCTGGCAGGATTGGATAATCCAATACCCCAAAGCATCAAGGCTGCGAATAGAAGTGGAAATATCGCGGTTCGGGTATAGATGATAGGGTCTCCTTTCAAATGCATGAAGAATCCCGCGATTCCGTAAATCTTGATGATTCCAATCCCGATTAGAATTGCCCAAACGAGATTGACGCTCAATCCGGTAACATAAACTGCAGCTACCTCAAAAAACGTAAAAAACATCAGAATAAGGAAGTTTACAAAATAAACATCCTTACCCATCTTATCTGCTAATTTCTGGAATAATCCCGCAACTGGTCCTGTATATTTGTGTTCACTCATCTCAATCACCTCAGTACAAATAGAATGCTGGGAAGATGGCAACCCAAGCCAAATCCACAAAGTGCCAATACAAACCGAAATACTCGATTCCATGGCCGTTCTTTTCATCGTAGCCGACGGTATCAGCCTTGAATATCATGAATAACATTACTAGTAATCCAATGAATACGTGCAGACCGTGGGCGCCGGTAGCGATAAAGAAGATCGAACCTGCTTGAGTTCCGATATCGAATCCTTCCGCAACCAGATGGCTCCACTCGATAATCTTCAAAATGATGAAGAGAGAACCGAGAAGCACGGTTGCGATCAGATAGTTTCGCACCGCTTTTTGCCGAGTCGGTAATAATCTGCGGACCCATTTTGTTTCCGATGGTTTCCAATCAACATCTTTAGCGGTCTTCAGCGCTAAGACAATTGTATAGGAAGATATGATTAGAGCAAATGTATTGACCGCTCCAGGCAATAGTGTCATTATATCGTGTCGAAGTAGGTCAGATGCAGTTGTGGTATCGACTGTTTTACAGCGTCCAGCATCAACTGCCCATTGAGTACACCAACCGGTTCTCATCCGCAGATATGCCGAGAAGAATGATGCGAAAACCATAACTTCAGAAATTAGGAATACCCACATACCAGCCTTTCTGATATGTTGTCCTCCGAATGGTTTTCCAAGTGCTACTTGCTCCTTTGCACCGATCAGGTCTTCTCTCCACCAATTGCCGATTCCAATAATTAAAATTATGAATCCAGCACATGAAATTGCGAAGCCAACGTAATCTGCAGCTATGTCGATTCCAAGCATTGCTTTTGTAGTCTTCACAAATCCTTGGAAGCCCATCATAAAGAATAACAAACCAGTTGCCATCAATATCGGCGAAGCCGATCCATGATGATCACCATAACCATCTCCATTGTCGTCATGTCCGTGGTCTTCAGGGCGGATACTATTGAAGAATCCAGCGATGATGTAAAACGCTCCGTAGATGAACGTCATAACCATGATCGTCTTACCTGCAACGGTCCAAGTCAGGTATGAAAGATGGGCTTGTTCCTTATTATGCTCAGCGACTTCATACTTTTCAGTCGCTTCTTCGAGACTCTTTTCTGCTTGATGATAATCTTCAGCAAAGACACCGGTATTTTGTCGCTAGATGGAATTCGTCTTTTGCATCGACGTAATCGGCGTGGGCTTGTTCGTAAGGTTTGATGGTTTCGTCCCAGAAGCCGTGCATCACGGTTCCTAGACCAACTGTAAGAATTGTGAACGCAGCTAGGCCAATTCCGATAACCACCGCTCCGATAATGACGGTCTTCATCCAGACCTCGTTCTTGACATCATGTAATCCGTGTCCACTCATTGGCTCACATCCTCTGAATCGTTTTCTCCAATCGACCATAATTTCTTACTGATTCTATCGAGAATACCTGGTTCGTGCTCGTCGTCTTCGTTCGCATCCAACTGTGTTGGGATGACCGCAAAGGAAGGGGTCGGTGGCGGGCTGCTAGTAGCCCATTCGAGCGACCATCCACCCCATGGGTCCTTGCCGACTTTTTCTCCATTCTTGGACGAATAAATTAGGTTCCAAAGAAGAATTAATTGTGATAGTCCAAAGATAAGTGCAAATATTGAAATTGACATATTTAATTCCGCAAACCCTGAATCTGCCGCATAGGTGTGGGTTCTGCGAGGCATACCCATTATTCCAACAGCATGCATTGGCCAGAACGCACCATTAAAAGATGTGAATGCGATTAAGAAGTGCCAAAGACCCATGGTTTCATTCAACTTGCGACCCATCGCCTTCGGGTACCAATAATAAATTCCAGAGAATAAACCGAATACAGTACCGCCGATGAATACGTAATGGAAGTGAGCGACGACGAAGTAACCATCGTGGAATTGAGTATCCAAACCTGCTACCGGGAAGAACATTCCAGATAGGCCACCTAGGGTAAATGTGATCAAGAATCCTAAGGACCACAAGGTGTGGGTTTTGAAGATTAGAGAACCGCCCCATAAGGTTGCAAGCCAGTTGAATATTTTCACACCGGTCGGTATTGCAACACCCATTGTGGTCAGCATGAAGATCGAACGCCAGTATGGATCCATTCCGCTGGTTAACATGTGATGTCCCCAAACGATGAATCCGACAAGTCCGATTCCTACCATTGCGTAAACCATTGACTTGTAGCCAAAGATAGAGCGGCGAGCGCTGGTTGCCAGTACTTCTGAAACGATTCCAAACGAAGGAACTACGACAACGTAAACCTCAGGATGTCCGAAGAACCAGAACAGGTGCTGGAATAGGAGCGGGTCGCCACCACTAGTGAAGAACACGGTTCCTATCGTGCTGTCGAATAGTAGGAATAATACACCGATTACGAAAGCGGGTAGGCTGACATAGAGCATGAATACACTGATGAGAACAGACCAAGTGAACAAGGGCATCTTCATCCAGGTAACTCCATGTGCGCGCATAGTGAATGTTGTAGTGACGAAGTTAACACCGCTCAGAGTTGATGATGCGCCCAAAAGGGCGATTCCAGATATGAATGCAATAGTTCCTGAATTCGGACCTTGAGCGGTCCCTAAACCTGCTAGAGTGGAATAAGGTGGGTACATGACCCAGGTGATATCGGCGGATTCCCCGGACCAAACTCCAGCGAATATCAATGGTGCTGCTGCGACCAATAGCCAGAAACCAAGCGCATTGATCCTGGGGAATGCTAGATCTTGAGCGCCGATTTGCAAAGGCAAAATGTAATTCATAAATCCTGCAATCATCGGCATTGCTGCTAAGAAAATCATTGTGGTTCCGTGTAATGTGAAGAATGAATTGTATTCATCCATTGTTAGGAATGTGTTTTCGGGTAAAGCCAATTGAATTCTGAACAATAATGCTAGAAGTCCACCGACCAAGAAGAAGAAGAAACCAAACAAAAAGTACAGCATTCCAATTTCTTTGTGGTCGTGAGTGGTTAACCATGGCTTTAGGTATGACCAAAAGTTTCCAATTGAGAATGTATCGGGATTACGAGTGTAGAATACCCACATAACCGCGACCAAAATCAATCCGACAGCTAAACCAATAACTGTCATGAAGATGACAAGAGCACTAGCAGAAGGCGCCTTTGCGGAAGCATTTGGACCAGCGACATCGATTGATTTAGTTGCATAGCCGTCATTTGCATTTCCATCGCCGCCATTTACAGCATTGCCATGAATTAGGATTGTTGAAATCGCAGTATCGTCAGAGGGAGCGGTATAAACGAATGTCCAAGTATCGAAATTATTCAACTCCTCGGTATGGGTTAGGCCGCCGGACATTTCCTTTGCTGAATTACCTTGAGCATCTTCAACGTGAGCAAGAGTTCCACCTCCGGTGATGAGTATTCTGAATCCAGCAACATTACCGTTATCATCGGTCGCACGGACCAATGTGGGGTTGGTTACCGTTACATTGAATGTATATTCAGCGCCAGCTTCGAATACTTCAGGAAGTCCATCGACTGTGATTTTAGTATTAGAGGATTGGTCGTGACAATAACAGCCTTTGTCAGCATCGGAGCCGATTCCAGTTGGAAGAGCATTCATCTGAGGAACAGCAAATAGTGCAAGCATCAATAATGCTAGAACTGCAATAGATCGAGTATGTTTCATTTAACTCAAGCCTCCTTCATTTTATTATCGAAAACAACACCAAAATCGATATCGTCACAAGAAGTTCCTTCCCTTGCAACCACTTTCACAGTTCCAGTCATTACCGAGTGATATTCTCCACAATATTCAGCACAGCGCACAGGGAATGTTCCTGCCTCATTCGGCTGGACATACAACCAAGTCCCAGTATCTAACCCCGGTACTGCATCTTCTTTATTGCCCCATTCCTGGAGCCAGAATGCGTGTTGTACACCTTGGTAAACGCCGTTCTTATCGCCGTATTTATCGGAGTGGATGTTGAACATTACATTTTCATCACAAGGTATGAAGAAATGCTTGGTCATCAATTGGCCTTCTGGGATATGAGCCCATGTGTGAATGGTATTGCCATCAGCATCTGTAATTGTTACAGAAGAATTCGTTACATCATTGAACAAAGAATCATTGGTAATAGTGCCATCGATTAATTCTAGCGACCAACTATTTGTTCCTTGAATCACATTAGCAGTATAGTTTCCATCGGCCATTATTCTGAGATCATCGCCCCAAGAAACATCGAAGGTAGAACTTGGATCCTCCCAAGTCAAACCATCTCGGTAACGGTATTCCCATTCCCATTGAACACCGTTTACCTCGACGGTAAAGGTCTCGTCAGGGTCTGGAATTGCTCCCCAGATGATATTCATCGAACCGAATGCGATGTAGGTTACCCAAATGATCAGCAGGGTTGGTCCTGCAAACCAAGCGAGTTCGAGTTTGAGGTTGTGGCGTTCGGTTGGAAAGGTTCCAACCTTGAGTTCTTCTTTACCAGCAGGTTCGATTCCGTCACGGAATCGAAGAATGGCGATAAACATCCAAGTAAAGGTAAAAACTCCGACTAAAATCGACCAGAACATGAACTTGTCATACAAGACATCGAACAAAGAGTTCTCATCCGGCCATAACTCCCGTGAAGCGCCCATGCTTCAAGCGCATAGACGACCGTATTAAGCGATTGTGGAAAGGTATGGTTCTCCCTACGGGAGATTTAGCCATCAAGAGGATTCTTGGGCTTTGACTAAGTGGCTCAACCCATGAGCGTTTCAGCCTGTGTTCAAACCACTCTTGACGGAGCGGTTTTGATCGAGATCGAAGTCCAACCTGGAGCTTCGCGTCAAGGCGTGGTTGGCTTCAATCGGTGGCGTGGCCGATTACAGGTCGCAGTCAAAGCCGAAGCCGAAAAAGGCAAAGCGAATAATGCGGTTTGTTCGGTCTTATCAACAATTTTCAAAAAACAAGTCGAGGTGGTAGCCGGTCATACTTCGCGACAGAAAAAAGTCTCGGTGAATGGAATGACTGCAAATGAAATAATTACAGTTTTGGAGGGTTTGGTTGAACCGGATTGAGCGATTTAATCTGGTAGCTCGAGCTCTCATCGAAGCACGAGCGAGCAACCTTGAGGGTTCACCGGTATTGGTCGAAGGACAAAAAGATGTAATCGCTTTGGAAGCTTTGGGTTTCAAAGGACCAATAGAAATTTTAAATCGCGGTTGGCCAGTCGACCGAGTTGCGGTTTGGATAGTTGAAAATTATTCGGTGCCCACAATTGTCTTGATGGATTGGGACCGGACCGGTGGTCGGCTTCAAAGAAAATTAGCCGATGCTTTCGAAAGTTTGGATTACAAAATATTGACTGATTTTAGAAAGACCCTTTCAAAGGCGATGCGGCCGGAAACATTGTGCTTAGAAGATTTGAAAGCGTTTGCCGATGAGTTGTTGGAATTGATAGAACTCATCGATCCTCAGGCAAACGCACGCCCATCTCCTTGACCGTATTTAATACGACGTGAGTATAGGACCTTGTTATCCCATCAAGGGTAAAAACAGTCTTTGTCAAATCGTCTAGGTCGGCTCTATCCTGAACTCTTGCCAAAACCATCGAATCCCAATCTCCGGTTACATCGTACACACTGAAAACCCGCGGGTCCGCGGCAATTTTTTGCTGGACTTTGATCATCTCACCTTTGGCAATTCTCAAACCAGCCATCACCGTCATGCTCCAACCGACCGCTTCAGCATTCAATAATGGAACATAACCAGTAATGATATTTTCAGCCTCTAATCGGCGCAATCGATTGGTGATAGTTCCTTGAGCGACTCCGACCTTTGCCGCCAGTTGACGCTGAGATAATCGAGCATCTTCGCAAAGTGCGCTGATGATAGCGCGGTCGGTCGAATCAAGGCTCATATCACCAAGGATGCTCAAGCGGCTCTTCAACCATTCGACTTTTGCTCGGGCAGATTTAGGTCTAAAACCCAATCTCCTAGATCAGAAACACTTACCGCTAAACGCATATGAAAGTCCCCTTCTCCCCGAACCTTCATTTTGCCAGTAAGATCTTGGCCACCTGCTACCTTTCCTTTGGGTACACGCGAATTGGTTTTCCAGCCGTTTTCGAGGGTCATATCACCTATTTCTAAATCGAATCCAGCGGTTAAATTATACTCTAATTCATTGAGACCAACCCACGCCCCTTCGAGTGTTGGTAAACCCTTTTCGCGTTTTAATTCAGCTTGAATGATGAAAATTATACAAATCACTAATAGAGATAAAATCAATGCTGGAGTAAGCACTTCTCCCTTTTGAGAAGATTGCCACGAAGTAGGTAAATTGGCTCTTTGAATCGATAAAACCCGGTTATTTGAATCGTTTTCGAAACTGCCGACCATCACCAATAACATCTCGTATTCATTCGAGTGGGTCGCACCTCCAAGTTCTATTCCTGCACCTTCAAGGTGGTCTCTTGTGATGGTTGTATTCCACTTATTGAGGGTATTATTGGTAAAATAAAACGACGAAGAAGGTGCCCAATCTCGCAATAAATTATTCACACTTTGTCCTTGGTTTCCTTCAGCTTGAGTTTCGATAATGAAAACGTGCAATTGGGTCGCGCCAGATAGTTGTTGTGGATTTGTCCAATCGCCTTCGATCGAAATCAATTCGACTTCACTCGAGCCAATCAATTCAATACTGAAATCAATTTCGACCTCGTTCTGATTAATATTACCGGTAAAGTTATCAAAATCGTCAAGGGAAACCCAGAATCCATCGACGGTCATCGCCGGGAAAACGCTGATGTTGTGGAACATCGCTCTAGATTGAGCATCATCGCTTGGCCAACCGCTCTTTTCATCACTTGAATTTGTTCTCCAATGGATTAGGGTAATGTCTCCGTCCGCTTCCATTTTTTCTAAAATCGAAACATATTGATCATCGTTTTCGCCATGAAACCATTCCACCAATATTGGCGCTGAATCGGCTGATTTATGCTCGGAATAAGCATATTGATTGAGGTCTCCAATGGCGGAGGCCAAAGGTAACATCAATAGTAAAACAAAAATTGCAAAGACTCTCATTCCTCTTCCTCGCACTCTTCGATACCAATCTTCATTTTAAGAATGTCACGGGCATAATCGTCCATCATGAACGACACTCTGGCTGCAACCCATACCGGACAAAGATATTGTCCGCATCTTAGGATTGAAGAACCTCTTTCAATTTTTACTGGAAAATCTTCGATGGTTGGTACTTCGCCATTTAACATCGAGATAATGATATCCAATTCGACATCGATCAAACCGTTCTTGAGGTGAGGGCGTAACAATTCCAATGCTTCTTGGCGTGGCCGCCAGATTCCTTTATTGTCGACGAATGTCGGTTGGCCAACATGGATTACTCTTAGGGGGTGGAATGCATCACCAGGCCAAAAATCACCTTTTGAGTTCTGAACCTTTGGTGTGTATAACCGATCTTTTGCCATCTTGGCGGAGAGATTTACTCGCTTCCCTCGTTGCCACCAAGAGAAATCATCAGAATTGAGTCCCCATTGTTTACAAATGGTATCTATTGTTTCTTGTTGTGCTGGAATCGATGTGTGACGATTTGGTTTTTGTTTATCCATCACTCTTGGTTCTCGCATCAATTCGCGTTTGAGAATCATAGATTTACAAACCCCTTCAGGGGTTCGCTCGGCTACATGTTCCAATAAGGCGATGTAGAATCCACCGGTATCATTGTCGTGTTGATGAACTCTAATTGTATAATCCAATGGCGGAGACTCTTCTTCTCTCTGACTGGGGTTGAGCATATTTTCAGATAACCCTGGGAGTTTTGGTAACTCCCCGGTCCATTCGACCACATTGACATCTTGGTCAAGAATCGGCCAATCATCGATTCCACGATGGACCTTCAATCCAGGCAGTAACCTATCGGCTTCGATATTTACTAATCTTAACCATGGTGCGCGCCTGAGAATTTCACAAATAGCAGCTTCGTTTTCAGTCGGGTCAAGCGAGCAGGTTGAATAGACCATTCTGCCGCCTGGTACCAATAATTGGGCGGCGCGATAAGCGATATCGGTTTGCAATCGAAATAGTGAGCGCCCCTCTTTAGGTGACCATTTCCACCATAATTCCTTATTTTTTCGAGTCGTTGCTGTGCCGGTACATGGGGCGTCCACCACGATTCCATCAACGCCGGGCGTAGCGATTCGGCCAAAGTGTCGACCATCGTGTTGAGTGATCAGCATATTTGTCAAACCGAGTCGGCCACGGTTTGTTACCAACATATTGAGACGTCCCGAAGACGGTTCGTTTGCTAAGACCAGGCCGTTGGGAACGGCCTCGGCCAATTGGGTAGCTTTCGACCCCGGGGCTGCACATGTGTCCAAGATCATTTGGTCAGGTTTTGGTTCAAGTATGACCGGGGGTATCATCGAGACCGCTTCTTGACGGGTAACACGCCCAGTCTCATGGAGTGAAATCATTAATTTCTTGGTTTGGTCATCCGGCATATCCCCTTTGGAAAATGGCATGACCCAAGCTTCGGTATCAGGCATCCAATCGATCGGTTTTCCGCCGACACTACGCAGTTTTTCTCGGGTCCAATCAGCGTCGTGTCGGCCGGGTGTTAGCCGCATAGTAACCGGAAGTGGAGAGGCTGCGACCTCAAGCCATTCTTCGACATTTATTCCAAGGCTTGCTGCTAATTTGGCCAGTGGTTTAGTTGCCAAATCTTCGAGCAATTCCTCGTCAGCAGCCCGGACCATGACCCCGGGGTCAGGTTTCTCACTCTTGAGTGCTTGTGCAGGTCTTATGGCTGTGAAGCAAGTGGCCAAATCATGGCGGAGATGTTGGTCACCATGGCATTCATTTCCGCTCTTGCGATGATTGTTGCAGGTTTGCAAGATAAGTTCTTAAAAATTGGTTGGTTGACTTTATTATTATTGGTAATAATAGGCTTCACACTTCCTGTGAATGCCTTCGCATATGATGGCGGTTTGGCTCTAATAATTTCGGTCGGCGCAATGTTGAGTTGCGCTTCTTACAAAATGGAAAATAAGGAATCGGTCTTGATGGCAGGGATATTGATTTCGGTTTCTTTGTTGACGATGTTTCCAAGTGAAGCATATTCAGAAGATTTGCTCAAAAAGAACATGACTCCTACAATTCTTTACTTGATAGTAGGCTTTTTGGTCACTAGTAGATTTGATCGATTCAAATTAGGAGGAGCCTTGGCTGCTTCAATCATTGTAGGATTTACACCGGCGATGATTTGTGCAATTTCTATTTCGATTATATCGACGATGAAAATATTGGATTCAAAAATCAATCTCGGCACAGGGACCGGCCGCTCGGTGGGGTTGGGGATTACAATTTTGATAGGCATCATTGTTATTTTCATCAGCACCTGGGTTCAAGCGGGCGCAATTCCACGAATCGGCGAAGGTTCTGGTGCGGTTGCGGTTAGCCTTTGGATGTTGGTCGTAATCGTTAGTTTGGGCCTGATCGGAATGCTTGCGCCATTGGTTGGGTTCGACGCTCACCCCCGCCCAGAGGCGTGGGGATGGAGGATGGGATTGGCAATTTCACCGATCATTCTTACCATGGTAACCGATTTGGCGGTATTCACTTTGGTAGGAATTTCTATCGCAATTTTGATTTCGATGACAGGCCCCTTGGTTCTAGAAAAGAAGGTCGAAAAAACCGCTTAAGACCCGGGAATGCCCCCCAACGCTTATCTATGGTTGAAAGCGGATTGGTATTTGGAGAATTCCGATTCTCCAACAGGGATGGGGATCCTAATGGGAAGAGCATTTAGAGACGGCATAAGCCAAGATAGCAAGCTGAGCATGAGACCAAAACTTAGGTCTTGGAAGCCATTAGCCGATTTACAAGGTCTATCAGGCCGAACAAAATCAATCGGTGACGGCATGGGACCGTTGGTCGATGTACCGGCTATGGTTAGAATTGAAAACGAGCAATGGGTATTCGAGCGAATCGATCAAGAAACCCTGATGCATCTAACTCATCGACTGATAATTCACGAAGATTCTGGCACCAGAACCTTAGGCGCAACCTTGGATTTAAACACCGCAATGCAAGTTGCACAAGGCATTGCTCGAAATGAGGGTTCAGTGGTTCTTATCGAGCCACTACGCTAAGATTTGTTCTCAGAACATGTTTGCAATCCACGAGATTACATTGTGGTTGAGCAGATAAAAGAATGCTGAGATTCCAATACAAGCGATGTAGATTTGAAGAGGAGTAATTTTCCAAGCATCCTCGGATTCCTCGTCGAAATATCGAATTAGACCAGCTGCTTGCTGGATTCCGCTGCCATCCTTTTTGGCCATGAGACTCATCCCGCCCACACGCCTTCCCTTTATCAACGCGACGCGCGGCCATTCATTCCTCTTCTACGGTCAAATCCACCAAAGGAATTTCTTCTTCTTCTACCATGAGGACACTTGCACCATAGTCGACGTCTTCAACTTCGATATCGATCGAGTTGGCTTCCATCCGGGCTAAAGCCCGTAGGACCGCAGGCGCATTATCATCCGCTAGAGCATTGCGAGCATGGATGAGTTCCTCAGAATCACCTAGTGAATTCTTGGTTTTTTCAATCATTTCTTCGAGGTCGTTTCGAGCATGAGATATATGCGATAGCCAATTGATTTCATTTTCTTTTACAGTAGTGAATTTCCGGTTAAACCTACTTGCAAAAGATAACTCCCAAGGCTTGTGAGCCAATGATGCCGTTAGATCAAAAATAATTCTCGCCCGCGATTCGAGCGGTCCTTGAAGGGTGATGATATTGACATAACACTTAGTGATCAGTCCAAATCCCCAATACGGCATCGATTCGACCTTGACCGACAGATCGCCTGCTACCGCATTGAAAATCCAACGTTGCTCATCGAAGCGTGGCGATTGTTCAACCTTGGGTGTACTGATGCCAGAGATGACTTTGAGCAGAGTCGTAGCAACATCACCTACCCATACAGATGTTGTATTTGCAGGATGATTTTTCAGGCGCAAATTTCCTTCTAAATCGTGACCATGACTGGGCCCGGCTTTGCGAACTTGGGCGAAAAGGATTGATTCTAGTGGGTCTAGTAATCCTTCCATAACTCAATGCGATGGAGGGGATGACCATGAAATGTGCGTAGAATTGGCCAAAGGGTTCATGAGCGATGAGGGTTACAGCGATTTGTGATGAAGACATGGCTGCCAAGTCTAAGAAGAACCCACTCGCAAATTTGATGACCTTACCGGGCATCGGCAAAGGCAAAGCTCAGAAATTATACAATGCCGGAATAAAAAGTGCATCTAGTGTGGCTAAAGCTAGTGTGAAAAGGTTGGAATCCGCAGGGTTATCAGCAAGGTTGATTGCAAAAATCAAACCTACAAAACCAACTGAAAAGGCCGCTCCAAAAAAGAAGGCAACTCCAAAGAAGAAGGCAACTCCAAAGAAGAAAGCTGCACCTAAAAAGAAGAATCCATCAAAGGCAAAATCGAAGCCTAAACCAGCCGTTGCTGGTAGAAAAGGTTCAGATCTAAAAGTGCCTTCGCTAAAAGAGATGCTAAAACGCATTAATGCTAACCGCTAAGGTCATTATTATTGCTCATTCTCTTGAGAGAATAGAGAACTTTGCGCTCGCTTGTACACCTCTCTTAAGGTCTGGTCACTTATTTCCAAATAGACCCGAGTCGTCGCAATACTCGCATGACCGAGCAATCTTTGAATAGTTACCAAATCCGCTCCTCTCTCCAAAAGTCCAGTAGCAAAATTATGACGTAATACGTGCGGGGTGACCCTGCTACGTGGGATTTCAGCGTCATCAGCAAGTCGATTCATCATTCTTTGAACAGTTCTTGTTTGCAAACTTGTGCCTTTTGTCGTAACTAGTAATTGATCGTTGTTTGGATTTCTCAAGTCTCGTAAAGGCAACCATTCTTGAATTCGTTGGACTGTTTCTTGTGTAAAAAGAATTAGGCGATCTTTGTCTCCTTTTCCACCCACTACCATCGCCGAGCGGTCGTTCAAATCTATATCTGTTAATTGAAGAGAACACAATTCACTAACTCGCATGCCGGTCTCTAGCAATATTGTTACCACTAGATTTGCGACCGGGTCTTCACTTTGTCCAGCGACCATTCTTACCATTGATAATTCTCTTCGGGTGAGTGTGCGTGGTAATTTTTTCCCGCTGCGTGGGCGGGTCAAATGATCCGGCCATTTTTGCCCTAGCCAATTTATCAGATGGTTTGCAGCAGCATATCTGGCTTTGATAGTCGAAGCCGATTTATCGCCCAATGATTGAACCCACATATCTAGTCGGCCATTGAGTGGCTCAATTCGATCAAGCAATTTTTCAACCGTTATTTTTTGAAATTCTACTTCGCTAAGAATCGCTTCACCAGGCAGCGGAGTTTCGATGAATAATCTCAAGGAAATAATATAGGATTTTTGAGTGTTAATCGATTTGCTTTCGCTCGCCATTTGTGTCCGGTAAGTGCTCAGCCAAGGCAAATGTGCTCGATGAACCAATCGCGGTGGAAGTTCGGGACCATCGATGTATAAGCGTCGCTGAATAGCGCTATGCTTAGCCTGAAAGGTCCCTCTTCTCATCAGCGTCACCGCCTAAGCCCGCGTCAGCGAGCCGTGCATCCCGTGTCCCGAAGGACAATTGGCCCATTTGAGGCACCGTGCTAATGAAGATAGCGCGCGAAAGCCCAATCTCAAGACTCGATTGGAGGGTGTTCTTGGTCGGCCACTGGCAAATTGAGAGCTTTCTTCAAATTGATGCGTAATTGAGAAAGGTCACCGTAACAAATCAGGGTATCAGGGAACCTCAATTGGAGGTCAGGCTCGGGATTCCAAATCAAATCACCAGCCCGTGATAATGCGAAAACAGGCATCTCGCCTTTGAATAAGCTGGAAATCGGCTTGCCAATAAATTTAGGATGATTTCTTAAGTGAATCGATAAAACGCCTTGTCCGGGAACGGCGCGTAATAACTGGTCGACATTTATCTGTGAAAAATCGGATTCTCCAATGATATAATCGATAATTTCTCCAGCAACATTTACCCCACTTGCTTTCTCGATACCCTCAAGTCCAGGCGAGGAATTTACTTCCAAAACCAATGGTCCATCATTGCCTTCGAGCAGATCAACCCCTGCGACATTTAGTCCTAAAACTCGAGCCGCTCGGCAAGCAACCACGGCATATTCCGGCGATAATTCAACATGTTCAACAGTGCCATTGAGATGGAAATTTGAGCGAAATTCTCGACCGCGAGCCTTTCTACGCATGCTTGCGACCACCTTGTCACCGACGACGAACGCTCTTACATCTTTGCCGTGACTCTCGGCGATGTATTCTTGGATCAGCACAGCTTTTCCGGTCATCAATAAACCTTGGACCAAATTTTTGGTCTCATGAATAGTATGGCGTAAAAAGACTCCTTGCCCTTGGGTTCCTTGGGTTACTTTCACTACCGCTGGAAGTCCACCGACCGCTTCAATCGCTCGTTCGATATCTTTCATATCGCGCACGTACGCGGTCGCAGGAGTCGGAATTTTATTACGCGCCAAGATTTGTCCAGCATGTAATTTATCACGCGACTGAAGGATACCTTGGCTTGAATTTGCAGTCCAAACCTCCATTTGCTCAAGATGGCGAAGCACAGCAACTCCATGTTTTGTTATCGAGTGACCGATTCGTGGGATAACCGCTTCAAAATTAAATTGCATTCCTTTATGCAAAATTCCGATATCTTGGTCTGCAACAAATAATGAAAATTGCATTGGGTCGAGCACTTCGACATCGATGTTTCGAGCCCTCGCTTCTTCGACCAAACGACGGGTGCTATACAAGCGCGGGCCGCGCGAGAGAACAGCCAATCTTGTCGCCATGAATTTGGGCGCGTCATCACCCTTCTTGAGACCTTTGGGCCTCGCTTCAATAGTTTAATTCAAGACATAAGTAGGAATGGCCATGCCATGGGCGAGGAAATCGATGCTGAACAAGCCGTTGAAGAAGAGGATGACAGCCCGGTCGAAATTACCATCGAACAAAGGTTAGAATTTCTTCGAAAGGCTCGCTGGAATGTATTCATGTATCTAGGGATTGCAATCTTGATGTTTGCATTTGCGATGTTCCCATTTTCACACGAGATGGAAATGGATTCGAGGGTTTCAGATTATCCAACCGGTTATATTTGGGGTGTAGTACTTCCCGGAGAAGATTTCACCGATGTCCCAGTTGAAGTCTCAATCGATGTAGCCAATATTCCAGCAGATACCAATAGTATCGAGGTAACGGTTATCAAGGCGAATAATTGTGCTGTACCAGAGGTTGCAATTGGACAAAATGATGCCCGAACCGGGTATGAAAGTCATTCCAATCAGATTTGGATTATCGATGATGTTTCGGTTGGAAGCACTTATGAGCATACTTTCAAAATAGATCCTGGGCTTTATTGTGTCGAGATATTTATCGATTCAGATGAATCGGTCGGATATGACGTCACCATCGATGTATCTACATATCCAAACCAATTCATTGCGGGAGCACTTGGAACATTTTGTCTAGCCTTGTCATTATTCGCCTTTATCGGAGCGCAAAAACACGGTAAATTTGTTAAAAATCTAATCGCACCTGAAAAGGAATTATCGATTGAGGATAAAGTGTTGGCAGAAACCAGTTCCACCCGGCTCGCTGTAGGTCCGAGTGGTCCTCCGAACGCCGATGGACCCGGTGGACCACCTACCGAGGCAGGTCCAAGCGGTCCGCCTTCTGCAGGTCCAAGCGGTCCGCCTTCCGCGGGTCCAAGCGGCCCTCCAAAATCTTCACCCGTTGAGGAACCAGCAAAGGTTGCAGATGTTTACGAAGATCAGGGTGAAGGATATTATTTCAGAAAATTCCCAGATGGGACATATGACCAAACCGTCTACGTTGTAGAAGAGGGTCAATATATTCCGTATCGAGCACCAGAATAGAAAAATACGGTTAATGTTGTCGCATTTAGCCCCATCCTTGAAAGAGGGTGAATGGCCCGTCAATAATGAAGGGTGAGCATTTGGTTGACGAACTGTCCTCGAATACCGTGGTCCAATTGAAGGTCATGTGTAAGGAGCACGGCTTATCAACGGCTGGAAAAAAGGCCGAAATCATCTCTCGTCTCGATGAATTTCTTAACGAAGAGTCCCTTTCGATGGACGATGAAGCCGACGCGGTTCCATTGCCGGAAATAGAAGAGGAAGAAATTTTAATCGCTGAATTTCTTGAAGCTGATCTAATAGAGGAAGAACTGCCACACAAAATCGCATCGATTTCAAGTCCTAACACCTTGATGGACCAAATTAAACAACCGAAGGTGGCCGCTGTGCTCATCACACTATTACTTGCAACCGGAGGATGGTATTGGTATGTTAGCAACCAACTCGAGCCCTTTACTGCTGATGATTTACGCTATGGCGACTCGATAGAATATAGTATTCTCAATGGCGACCTCGATGTTACCGACGGTTTCATCGATTTGGTAATGGATAATCTCGATTCCGAAGATGATGTTTGTCGCCTACATTTACAATTTGAAGGTGAAGGCTCCTCTTCGGTTACCGAAGGTGGTTCTAATGAATTGGAATTTGAATTTGATAATGATTTATTGGGAGCGGTTAGAGCAAAGGGTTCTATGGGATTGGATTGGTTAACAGTTGAGAAAAAATTGACTCATAATTTCGATAAAATGACAATCTCTAGACATCTTTCTAACACGCTTACCGATTGTAGTTCATTCGCAGAGGGGGCTGATGCACAAATGAGTTTACAGACAACAACTTGGACTGAGATTTCAGAACAAGAAATCATCGCAACAAAAGCCGATTGGAGCCTCAATGTGAAAAATGATAATTATCAAGGTTCAACCATGTCGTTCGGAGTTGGTGGATTATTGGGCTCGCTTGAATCAGCAGCACCAGGGGTATTGATGGTATTTTCACCGGTTGAAATCCGAGAGGTAATCGGAACTTCCTTGATAGAAACAGGGGTTACCGGAACATCGATGGGCTGGGAATGGCGGGTGATTGGACCGGATATGGCAGGTGATGAACCAGCGTGGAAAATCGCCTTAGAGCACAAAGAAATCCGAGATAATTGTTTAGGTCATGCTCGGGTAACTATGTGGGTAGTTGCCGATTCTCCTTGGGCTATTTCTCAAAATGTCGATGTCAAAATTACCGGCAAAGATGGCGACCGCTCTTCTTGTGGCGCCGCGACTCAAATCCTTGGTGACATGATTCTACCCAAAGGCACCCTCACTCTAAAATTGGATATTTTCAAGCATGATATCAACAGGGGAACCAAACTTCTCGACATGGGGGTTGGATACGATTCTTTACCGAGTGCTGGCCATCATACCCCTACCTCGAAGCAATTGCAGGATTGGGGTGATAATGAATTGCATTTACCAGACCAATCATCTTTGCGTCAATATCCACTAGAGGTTGCAGCCTCTTGTATTCCATTCCTTTCTGAGGCGGTAGCTGCAAGAGCTGCATTGGATGATGATGGTTATATTTGGCGTGCGATTGATAATAGAAGTTCGACCAAGACAACATGGAATATTTCATGGGTAAATTCTGATCCAAATTCAGGCTGGGTAAAACTTGATATTTCAGGTTCTCCAAGTTCTGAAAATTGTACTTACATCGGCCATGGCAGCCATAATAATAACGGCGCACATAATAGAAATGAAATTCCTCCAGCACTTAACATTTCGATGATGGAAGACGATCTTACAGATCGAGCTCGATTCCCAGTTCTTTCGGGTAGTGATGGCTTTTTCACCAGTACGGGTCAATATCAACCCGAGACCCGGATTGGGCATTTGGTAGTCACTCCAAATGGCGATTATTCCGATTGGATCAACCGCTTTAAGACCGGCGATACCGGTGCGACAACCTTGGACTTGTCACGTAATTGGAATTCGGACGGCTGGTCGAATACTCTCACATTGGCGATGGATGCTACCAGCGGTCAAGTTATCGGTTGGAACCTTTACCAATCAAAATGAGATTGGTGATAAGATGAGTGGAAGAAACCTCGACGATCTCATTGAGCAGAATGAAACCGATCTTGGTTTCCTTAGCGCTTATGGTGGTGGTGAAACCCCAGAAGCGATCCTCGAGCACATCCAAAATATTTCCAATGAGCATTTCGAATTAAAAATAACAGCAGAAGGCGTAATGGTGAAGATGGTTGCAAAAAATTTACCTTTGGTAGCATCGGATTTGCAAAGAAGAGGCTTCCTAAATGCAAAATTGAACAAGAAAATAGTGGAGGTTACCATCTGTGATTGGGGCCCGGACCAGCGCCGCTTCATCGAGCGTTTGGTCGAATTCATTGACGGCGAATAATCGCTGCAGTCGTAATCACGCTAAGGGTGATGAGCCCTGTGATCGCTGGAAGTGAATCATTGTTTTGAGTAGTTTTAACTGGAATAACACAACCATCTCCTCCCCATTCATTTTCGAAAAACCAACAATCGGACCAAGTTTTGTAAAATCCGCTTGGCGGGAAAGACTCCTTGGTGTTATTATCATCGGTATAGTTGGCCTTGACTCGCCAGTTCACATAGGTGTGGTCATCGATCGTGGTGACATTTCCCATGAATGACCGGTTATCAATAGTACTTAGTGGCTGGTTTTCCGGTGGTAAACATACGCCTTCGTTATTACAGATTTGTGTAGTGAGGGTGAAGGAAGTATTGTTTTCAAAAGCCGCCTGACCTAATGTAAAATTGATTTCCCAAATTTCAAAATCAGTTGTGACTCCAGTATGGCTAATTTCAGAAAATATTGTTTCTTCAAGCACCGGGTCAACATTGACTCCTCCTTCAGATTTAGCGCTGACCATTGGCAATAAAAGCAGCATCAAAGCAATGAAAAAAACCGATTTCAAAGTTCCATCTCCCATAGTTCATCCCCGACCCAATGTATATTCTTGAGGCCCTTGCCTTTGGTATCATTTACGAGGGCAGTCCCGTCTTTTACCGCCCAACCGATGGCAATCGGCCGCTTGTGGTCCTTATCGCGCACCCAAACCAGATCACCGGCATCGATGTTTTCATCGGCTCCGTGAATCCCAGCGACCATACAATCGGCGCCGTTCATCAAGAATGGTATCGCGCCGTGATCGATCTCGACATAGCGCTGCTCACAAGGATAGGAAAGAAAGCCTCGCAACGTCAGAAATACAACCCGATTCCCATCAGAATCATTCAATTCAACCGCTAAAGGAACCCTATTGACCAAGACCATTTTCCAAGGCCCATAATTTGCCATTTCAAGGAAAGCACCTTCGACCGCAAGGTCGATTCCTAGGTTCGTCTCGAGGTCTTTGAGTAAAGGAGCGATGTTTTTTCGCCGAACCGGTCGGCGTTTTTTGATCTGCCAATCCCTTGCCATAAATTGCTCGAGCCGCTCCGTATTGATGACCCTTCGTATTGATGAGGTATGTCGTGTTGGCAATTATCATGGACGTTTGGTGTGCGATACGAACCTATCCAAAACACGCGGCTGAATTGGGTAATTCAACCCCTCAAGAACCGGTTTTTTTCCTAAAATCTTCTTCTTCAGTAGTGCCGTTTGGTCAAATCGATTGCCAGAATGGCGACATTCATCACGAATTAGAATTGGTCGTTCGAATTGGAGAGGATCTCAAACCAGATGCGATGGCTGTCGGTTTAGATCTGACCAAAAGAACCACCCAAGACTATCTCAAAACTGGTGGCTTGCCTTGGGCTGCTGCGAAATCTTTCCGTGGTGCATCGGTGATTGGCGATTGGGTCGACTTTTCAGATAATGTCGCATACGATCTACAAATAAATGGTGAAATAAAACAAAAGGCCACTCTGAATCAAATGTCTTGGTCCATCAGCCAGTTAGTGGGTAAATTATCCGAATGGGCTCCACTTCAGGTTGGAGATGTTTTGTTTACCGGCACACCTGCCGGAGTTGGACCTTTGAATAGAGGAGATACGATTCAGGTTAGATTATCACAAGGAAATAAGGTCTTGAGCATACATTCTGCTGACTGTATCTAAGGCGCGCCCTTCAAATATGAACGGCCGGTCGCCCAAATCGCTGGAGACATCTAAGATGGCACAATGGCATGGAATATCTCGTCGCAAATCTACTGGTGGACGTCGCGTCCAAGCGCGCAGCAAGCGCAGTACTGAAATCTCCTCTGAGAAGCAATTTGCTCTCATCGGTGAACCAAAGCGAAAAATCTACTCGACTACTGGGGGAAATACCCTTGTTCGTGTCTTGTCCGATAACCGTTGCTCGGTTAACTCAAAAGATGGAAAGACCGTCAACGCAACCATGACCAACGTTATTCAAAACGAAGCAAATCCAAACTACATTCGTCGAAATATTTTGACCAAAGGCGCTGTTGTCGATACCGACAAAGGCCAAGTCAGAATCACCTCTCGTCCTGGACATGATGGTGTAATCAACGGCGTTCTTCTTTGAAGCAACGACTTCAAAGCAGACCACCCACTGAGGGTTAAACATGGACCACAACCCAGACCGTATCGCAGTCTGGCCGGGTTACTTTGATGCAAAGGTTTCCCGACGTAGCGGTCGTCGTGTTCCTCGTGACTCTTCGGTTCTAAAACCAGATCTCGAAGGTTTGTTCATCGCTTCGCGGGCGCTTGGACTTAGGAAGATCAAACGTGAAGAGAAAACCTCTCACCCAACTCGCCCTCATTCAAAGGAAGGCCGCTTATGGGTTTCCAAAAAAGGTGCAGCCGATTCGGTTGGTGCATCTTCAAAAGAAGAAATTTTACAATTGATCGGTGGCCAATGGCGGCAAATGCAAAAGGATTTACGAGCTGACGAAAAAGAAGCCGAAAAGCGCGGACCTCAGACTGGAGACCGAAGAGCTAGGGCTCAACGCAAGGGTGGAAATAAAGCAAGAGCCGTCCAAGCAAGGGCTCAGCGAAGCCAAAAACGACGCCGTTGAATCAGAGATTCGGCACGGCATGAACCCAACCGAAGATATCCTCTTCAACCTCGTTCTGAATATTGGTCAAAGAATCGTATAATTTCTGGGTCAACACTCCTGGCTCAGAGCCATACTTTGCACATGTCTCACCCAGAGTGATGCTTCCGATCGGGCTGATTACCGCTGCGGTCCCACAGCAGAATGCCTCTTGTGCGCTCATGGCTAATTCGTGACTAACCTTGGTTTCAACAACTTCAACCCCCATGTGGCGCGCTAATTGAATAATGGAATCTCGGGTGATTCCTGGTAAAATTGTTCCAGTGAGTTCAGGGGTGTAAAGAACTCCGTCCTTGAGACAGAAGAAATTTGCAGCTCCGACCTCTTCGACGTAGTGGTGTTCTTCAGCATCGAGATAAATCACTTCAGCAAACCCGCGATCTTTGGCCTTGAATGATGGCATCATTCCCGGGGCGTAATTCCCGATTGCCTTCACCCCTCCCGAGCCACCGGGTGCGGCTCGATGATGTTCATCGCTGATCAATAGGTCAATGCATTTCATTCCGCCTTTGAAATATGGACCGACCGGGGTACAGTAAACCATGAAGGTATATTCAGGAGCAGGTGCAACTCCTAAAATCGGACCACTACCGTTGAGAAGTGGTCGAACATAGAGAGCGCCCTTGCCCATAGGGGGGATCCACCGCGAATTTTCTTGGACGACCTGTTCGATCGCATCGATGAAGATTGATTCGGGTACCGGCGGCATCTTGAGCCGGTCAGCACCTCTTTGCATTCTACGAGCGTTTTCTTCTGGTCGAAACAGTACAACTCGGCCAGCTTCGGTTCGGTAAGCCTTCATTCCCTCGAATAATCCTTGGCCGTAATTTAAGACTCCAGCCGCCGGAGAAATCGAAATATTTCCGTAGGGCAACATGTCTCCAGGCTGCCAATGAGCCTTGATTCCTGTTTTTGAGATATACATTTTGTCAGTCTCGGTTAGAGAGAAGGTCAAACTGTCCCAATCGATTGCAGGATTGCTCATGTGTCAAGACCAGAGCCCGCCTGTATTCAAGGATTCTGTGTATATTGGTTTGAGAGGGAATTTAGATAAGTTGTTGATGTGGTGGTTACTAGCGGTGAATATGGAATGGTCGGGCGATGTTGGAATCATCACCGGCCGTTATGTATCACTCGAGAATTCGACCATACTTGAATTATGGGCTCGGGCCAAGACCGGAGAATCGGTGCTATTGAGAATCGAGGGATTGGATCCTTGGTTTGAGGTGACACCAACCGGGCGATGGACTGACCAACGGGAGGTTTCAACCGATTCCCTTCTCGATTTTGATGAGATCGAAAAAGTGACTGGCCCTGAAATGAAATTAACCGATTTAGGTCTGAAACCGGTTTGGAAAATATTTGTTAAACAACCGTTTATGGTTCCCAAAATTCGCAAGGACTTAGCCGGCAGGTGGACCATTTTATCCGGAGACATACCTTATGTCAACCGGTTTTTCTTGGATGGAGATTTTGGCATGCACGTAACGGTGAAGGGCGAGGTTTCTCCAACCGAGCATCCAGTCGATATATGTTTAAAAATCGAAATGGGCGATGTCGAACATTGTGATCCTTTCCCAACTCCTTTCAGAGTATTTTCATTCGATCTCGAAACCAGTATTGCTCACAATACTATTCTGTGTGCAGCGGTTGTAATCGAAGATATGGCTGATGAATCGAGGACTCACCACACCTTTGTCGGTGAGGAAGAGGAAATTTTACTCGGATTAACCGACTTGATTCGGAAGCGAGATCCAGATATTATCACCGGCTATAATATCGATAACTTCGATATGCCAAGAATAGTCGACCGGGCAAATTTAATCGCTGGGCGCGACAAGTTGTTAAAATCTGAATTGATGGGTTGGGGCCGAGTATCCATAGACGAGCAATCTCGGCGTCGGGATACACAATATCCAGTCCGCGGCACCTCGAGGGCGTGGAACCTCGGCGGTAGGTGTGTAATGGATACTTGGTGGCAAGCACGTCAAGCTTTGAAACCCCAACGAGAAACCTTGAAATTTGTTTCGAACTTGTTATTCCCCGACGAAGAGGACAAACAAAAACTCGATATCGATGCCTCAAAAATGGATGAAGAATGGGCTCGGCGACCAGATGAGGTTTTGGAATATTGTCTAAAGGATGCGGAATTGCCATTAGATATCATGAAGAAGATCCAAGCATTCAGGCGAAAAGAAGCGATTGCGGCTGTGGCAAAGGTAACATTGGACACCAGTGCAAACGGTTCGACCAGTCAATTGATCGACTCCTTGGTGATCCGTCTTGCCGACCGAACCGGCATCGCGGTTCCACTCACCGGATCGGCCGACCGAAAAGAAGGGCAAATCACCGGCGGATATGTTCACGACGTTGAGGCGGGTTTGCATCCTTGGGTCGCGATATTGGATTTCAAATCGATGTATCCTTCGATAATGATCGGCAAAAACATTTGTTTCACCACCCGCATCGATGCTGGGAGTACCGACCAACCAGCTGAAGGCGAAGAAATTCACACATCTCCGACCGGTGCAACATTCAGAAATTCAACTGCTCGAAGAGGCATGGTGCCGAAATTACTTGAAGAATTGATGGCGATGAGAGACCAACATAAAGTCGGAATGAATGCTGCTACCAACCCCGCCGCCAAATCATATCATGACCAAATGCAATACGCGGTAAAGATCTTGATGAACTCGTTTTATGGAGTTTTCGCGAGTGGGTTTTATCGCTTTACTCACAAGGATTTGGGTTCATCAATCACCGCTTGGGCCCGCCATAATATCAAATCTATCATCCAAAAATTGGATGCAGAAGGCCATAAGGTCGTGTATTCGGATACCGACTCTATCTTTGTTACTGCACCGGTAGGGAAAGAGGAGAACCCACGCCAAGTAATGATTGATTTCGGTCATAAAACCGCTGAGCGATTCAGTGAAGAGAGTGCTGAATTAGAATTCGAAAAAGGGCTTTCAGTCTTTTTTTCCCATGGTGCAAAAAAACGCTACGTCGGCCAAGTGGTTTGGCCGGTCGAAGAAATGTTAGTGCGTGGATATGAAACCCAAAGAACCGATTCGTTCAGGTTTTTGACCGATGGCATGAAATTGATGTTCAAATATGTTTTAGGTGATGATTCCGAATCGGCAATCGCTTTAGCAATCGATACGATTCGGGCAGCAAAAGAAGGTAAAGCCGATGTCAGGGATTTGATCATGAGCAAATCCTGCAAAGGAAAATGGGACAAAACCACCTCGAGTTGGGATTTCACCAAGGATTATGCCAACCCGGACAGCATGGTTCAGGTGCGGGCTGCAAAAGCCATAATCGGCAAAGGTCTCCCGTTTACTCCTGGTATGAAAATCGCTTATGTGGTGACGAATGCCCGAATTCGTCCGATGCAAATCGAACCTTGGTTTGAACAAGAGCCGGTAAAAAATTACGATGGCCAATTCTATGCTGACAGATTGGCAACAGCATTTGGCAGGGTCACCGAAGCATTCGGTTGGACCGGTAAGGAATTATTGTCCGGCAATCGCCAAACATCTCTATTCTCGTTCTAATCGGAGCACTTTGAAGCCAAGGGTTGAATTGTAAGCGCTATACTCGCCCAATCAATGAAGCCTATATTTTTGGTATTCTTACTTCTCGCCGTCCCCCTTTCTGGTTGTTTGGGTGGCTCAGATTCCAGCGATATGCCAGTTGAAGCGGTATTTTCCTTTTCACCCGATGAAAATATTCGAGCCAATGCGGCCATCGAGTTCGATGCATCGCCCTCTTTACCTCAAGATGGGTCGCTTTCCTACAAGTGGGATTTCCAAAATGATGGCTCGGTCGACGAGACCGGCCGCGAGGTCGATTGGTCTTATCCGGAATCAGGGAATTATACGATTAAACTAACCGTCACCGATGGTACAAATTCCCACTCCCAAACTCGCAGCCTTACGGTAATTGCTGCAGATGCAGTGATTCCAGAAGCGGACGCAGGATCTTATTCTCCGAGTTCTGATTGTGATGGTGAAGACCCTTCAACCGGCAATTATTATGTATTTTACATCTGTGAAATGGCTAAGGAATTATCGAGTAAAAGAATCGATGCAACCATGAATATTCAATTGGATGCATCGGCATCATCGGCTGGAGCAGATGATGAATATATTTCAGATTGGAATTGGGATACCGATTTACAAACCGATAGCGATGGCGACGGCGATTCGGAAAACGATGCTGATCTAACCGGCGAAACGCCAGAGTGGAAAGATGTCGCTCCAGGTGAATACAAAATTTCTCTGACGGTAATCAACGGCCAAGGCTTAACCGATTCCGACGATGTAGTAGTCAACGTCAATTACGTTGGAGTTTGGTCGGATTTTGAAATAGGGGGCTCGAGTGCAAATAATCCGGTCGATATGGATTTCACATTCTCTGTTACTCAAAACTCAGATTCCGGGAATACGATTCGCCGAGCGGTCGGCGAATTAGTTTATCCAAATACCGATTCTGACTGTGTTGTCGGTGCCGAATCTTGCCGTCCGAAACTCGATTTATTCGGTTTCAATGACAGCGATGAAGAGGCAGGAAATACCTCTGAGACACCTTTGGACCAGCGCCAAGCAGGAGATTGTTCTTCGAGCAATGATTGTGTATGGTTACAATTTACCGGTTCTTACCATTTTGAAAATTCTCAGTGGAAAGATGGTGATTGGACCATGACTTTACGCAATGAGAAATGGAATGATTTAGAAATTGAATCGTTAACAATTCGGTTGATCTACAAGTGAAACCCAAGTTCAGCAGCTCGCTTAGCATCGATTTCAACCTCGGCCTCGAGTACCACTTGACCGAGTGCTTTTCCTTGTGAATCAAGTCTTTTTGAAACGGTCCCACCACCTTGAAGAACATTGTGAATCAAACAATTTATCGCCCCTACTCCTGGGACTTCAAAAACTTTGAATGGGCCTTCAGTCCAGCCCTCAAACCACTGTTCCAGCACTTTTGGTGTTACCGCATCGCTCAGTAATTCCATCCACTCAGGCCGATGGGCTATCAAGGCGATATTCACCATATCTCCTTTGTCACCGGACCGTCCATGAGCAAGTTTCCCCAATGCGACTTTCATGGTTTCACCACCTTTGATTCATCCAATCGATCGAGCATTCTAGATGCAAGTTTTGACCAATATGGATGGTTGTCGAATTTGCTGATCATCTCCAATCGAGCAAGGACCTTATCTTCCAACCAAGGCATCCTCTCCTCCAAATCATGGCGCCATGTTTGATGGTGCTCGATTCGAACCTGTGGTTCGACCAAAACTCGTCTTATCGAGGTCGGGAAAAATCGTAAAACCTCTCTCGGCCTTGGCCTGGCCCCATAACCCGCAACTCCAGCAGGTCCAGTAAGGACCAATGGCGCAATCGACCGGGCAAAATGGGTTAATTGAGCTCTCTGAGGAGAAGATATTGTCCATCTAACCATCACCTCGCTTGGAGAAATATCCTTTCTAAGCCCGGGGGGTGTTAAGGCTTGAGAGCCGAGGAATTCGGTCTCGATTTGAATATCCGAAAGATGGTTTAACCTACCCCGCATGGTATTGTCGAGCATTTCAGCCTTTTCTTGGGCATTTGGTCCGGGGACCATCAACGAACCAGAAGACATCCAACCATCTCGGTGGCAAGCACTTACCTTCAAACTCGCCGGAGGTGACCTTCCACGTGCACCTTCCACCCTCACATGGTCGAGCTTTGTTTCGACCAATGTCGCTTGACTGAGATCCAATGTCACATCCGGTGTATGGTAAGAGGTCGGGTCCCCGATCTCATAGAGCATTTGTTCGGCAACTGTGCGCCGCGTGATTCTACCACCTTCACCTGGGGCTCTGGTGATGACGCAGGTGCCATCGGATTCTATGATCGCTAGAGGGTATGTCAATTCGGCTAATTGGGGGATTTCTTTCCAATCGCTTGAGTTGCCCCCACTGACTTGCGCACCGCATTCGATAAGATGACCTGCCAATGTCCAACCGGCCAATACATCGTACGGGTTCTTGATATTCGGCGGCGCCCAATCCGCCAAAGGCGCATTGAGTTCGAGTTCGCTACCATTGGCAGCCCAGCCACAGGAGTGGGCCATGGATCCAACTATGAGGCTAGCATCTGCGACCCTGCCGGTGATCACTATGTCGGCTCCTTGCTCGAGAGCCCTTGCAATTCCTGAAGCCCCTAAATATGCATTTGCAGAAACAATGGTTTCTTCATGATCTAATAGTGAGCCTAATTTGTGATCGAACATGTGGATAAATGGCTCGCCGGTGCCGGCTAAAGCCGATAATTTTGACCCGATGCAATCGCCACTGATTGTAGCGACCTTACAATCGGTCCAGCCGATTGCACTTGCAGCCTTCAGCACTCTACTTACACAAGCATCGGTATTTGCTCCGCCCGCATTGGTGACCAACTTGACTTTTTTCTCCTTTAGTAATTCCATACCGCCAGCCCTTAACCAAACTTCGAGATCGGTTGCCCAACCCGCGCTCGGATTGCGGTCGAGTTGTTTGTGCATAATCGACATAGTCACCTCTGAGAGGTAGTCCATCGTCAAATAATCCAACTCGGTTGTTTTGAGCATTTCGAGAGGTGCGAGGGTAATATCTCCCCAAAATCCGCCGGCTCCGCCGATTCTTACTCCGTTGTCTGGACGCCCCATCAATTACTAATTCGCCCGGCCCCCACATATGTCTTTCGGATGGCATTATCGGCGGACTAAACGGCTTTTTTGAACCTAACTTGCAGTATTTACGCGACGCGGTATTGAAATAGGGGAGGATTGTCGCCGGGCCTGAAGGAGAGTTTGCCATGGGTTCACAATGGGAAGACAAGACAAAGCCACACCGAAATATCGTCTTTATTGGACACGTTGACCACGGAAAGTCGACTACTGTTGGTCGCCTTCTTTTGGACAGCGGTCATATTGAAGGTCACGTTGTCGAAAAGAATGAAAAGTTAGCAGCAGAAGCTGGTAAGGCTGGTTTCGGTCTTGCGTACGTCATGGACGGCCTAAAAGAAGAGCGAGAGCGCGGTATCACAATCGACGTCGCACACAAAGAGTTCTACACACCAAAGTACTACTGGACCATCATCGATGCTCCAGGACACCGTGATTTCGTCAAGAATATGATCACTGGTGCTTCTCAAGCGGATACCGCAGTTCTACTGTGCGCTGCTAACGACGGTGTTAACGCCCAGACCAAAGAGCACGCTTTCCTAGCAAAGGTGCTTGGTGTTGCTGAGCTTATCGTCCACGTCAACAAGATGGACATCTCCGGTGTCGATTGGTCAGAAGACAAGTACACCGAAGCATGCTCCCAAGTTACTCAACTACTGAAGATGGCAGGATTCGGAGGCCAACTAGACCGAATCCCAATGATTCCAGCATCCAGTCTTAACGGCGATAACGTCTTTGAGAAGTCCGACAAGACTCCATGGTACAATGGACCAACGTTATTCGATGCTATCGATGCAGCAACAATGCCAAACAAGCCAGTCGATAAGCCACTTCGCCTACCAATTCAAGATGTCTATAAGATCTCTGGAATCGGCACAGTCCCAGTCGGAAAGATTGAGACCGGAACTCTGAACGTTGGAAAGACAGTAGTCTTCAACCCGTCCCAGAAGTCCGCTGAGGTCAAGAGCATCGAGATGCACCACACAATGGTACCTAAGGCAGAGCCAGGGGACAACGTTGGTTTCAACGTCCGTGGTCTAGCCGCAGTCGACATCCGCCGAGGTGACGTTGCAGGTTATACCGACACCGCACCAACCTTTGTCCGTCACGACGAACACTTCGTTGGACAAATTCAGCTCATGGATATTCCAAAGGCTGTATCCATCGGATACACCCCGGTATTCCACTGCCACACCGCTCAGGTCGCAGTTCGTTTCCACGAACTTCTAGAGAAGACCAACAAGGCAGGAAAGGAAGCTAACCCTTCGTTCCTAAAGACCGGTGATGCATGTTTAATCCGCTTCGCACCTACCAAGCCAATGGCTATCGAACCAATGGACAAATTCCCAGAATTGTCTCGCTTCGCTATCCGCGACATGGGTAAGACCGTCGCAGCAGGCGTTTGCCTGAAGATCGAGAAAAAGGCTTGAGCACCAACCGGATTACGATCCAAAAGGAATAGAGGTGAATATCATGGCAGCAGTGACCATCATCAAGCTAACAGGCGAGAACCATCGTGACATCGACGCAGTCGCATCCCAAATCAAAATGATTTGTGATAATGGCGGCATCAGTCTACGAGGCCCGATCCCACTACCAACCCGTCGTCTTGTGGTACCAGTCCGCAAGGCTCCAGATGGCGAAGGCAGTGAAACTTACGATCACTGGGAAATGCGTATCCACAAGCGATTGCTTGAGATGGACATTACCAGCGGAAAGGACGAGAGTGCTCTGCGACAAGTCGCACGCATTCCAATCCCTGATACTGTAAGCATTGAACTTTCAATGCGCTCGGTACAATAGATTCTATTTCACAATTGAATCGGTTTCACAATGTGGCTTTCTCAGCCACACCTGCATCGACTAACCAGTCGGCAGTTCCTTGATCAAGGAAATGAATATCACCTGCTTCAAGTGATATTTCCCCGTCAATAGTCATTATTGGTTCGTCCATAGATTGTAATACTCTGATTCTGATCATCGAATCTTCTTCAAATTGAGGTTCTTTTTCGATTTCACCTTGGGTTGGTGAACCGGCCTCTGCCGCAGCCCAAGCGTTGAAATCGATACTTTCCTTCTTTTTTGCAGGAGCGAGTTCAGTTGCAGCTGCATGGGTTTGACCAATCACACTAGGTTCTGCAATCTTTACTAGTGTCGGTTCCATTCCCTCCAATTCTGGATACGCATCTTGCATTGCAAGAATATCCTCCTCATCTGTTTCAATCTCTTGTAACGGCGATGAGTCATCTTCCAATGCGATCGTGGGCGGACCTTGGCCGGTTAAACCGCCAGGTTGCTCAATAAATGTGTCGAGTTGCATTGTACCTGCTGCTAATGGAGATTGAGCGGCTGTACCCTCGGATGCCAAGCCATGTTGCATTCCATTCCAATTAACCGATAATTTGAATCGATCAATATTTTGGACCACGCTCGAATAAAATTCTCTTTCTGCCGGGTCGTGGCGGCCCCAATCGAGTGCGGGCAAATCTTGCTTGTGGTTTTGAATACCACCCTCGGAGCGTAAACTCACGCTCGAAGCGTGCTGTTGAAACGAAACCAATCTTTTTCTAGCCAACTCAGAAGAGGTTCGGCGGATATTGGCTTGACGCTTCTGTAAATTTTGCAATCGCAAGTCCGGGCCTCGAGTTCGATAGATTTCATGAATTTGCATTTCGATTGTATCGAGGAGTTGGCCGACCTTTTCCCAAAAGTCGCGCCGAGGCAAAACTATTGGCACATGTCTGCCGGTTTGTTGACGCAGTGTGGCGAAAAGTTGCTCTTCAACCTCTCGGGCTTGAACGTCATCCAATAGCGGCCGCTCTACCATGGTTCGGCTGCTGTAGTTGCCCATCTATCAACCCTTCAGCCGGTCTACTTGAACCAAGTAGTGCAACAATTCAAACCCATAGACCTTGGGTCCACCGGTGGTGGACCCATTGAGACAAGCACTCATCCTCGCGATTTTGCTCTTGGCCACACCGTGGGCATCAGCAGATTTCGCAGTTTGGGAAGGGCCGGAAACCTCGCCGGATGATGCAAGCCTCTCACCATCAACTTCAACTTATGATGGCTTTAGAATTCCATCCAATGCAACGATTACCGGTGCGACATTTGAAGTCGCACCAGAATGGGTGGAGGCAGAGGATAACGGCACATATTGGGCAAAAGATTCACCGGGAGGGTTTTCGGCCGGTACATCGAATGGCACCTCTTATCTTTCCCACGGTGGCGATCTCACTCTTGAAGCTCAATCGATATATGGGAGGATGACCGATTTTGAATCACAATCCCCACAATTTAGTTCGTGGTCGGTTCACGGTGATTTGATTTGGATTCCAGTCAATCTTAGTGTTGAGACCTTTGGCCCGACCAATGCGAGTTCAGGTCATTATGCTGCAGGCACAAATGGTTCGGTCCCGCCTGATACTCGATCAAAATTGCGTTCTCAATTCTGGAACCCTCCAGCGGTCATCCGCAACATGTCGGTTTCTTTCGACCGCTGGTTCTTACTCAACCCATATGATTTAGCAACTTTTGAAGCCTCCTTTGATTCTGGCCAATCCTGGACTGAACTGGATAACTGGTCAGGCCAAGAAGAAAACTGGACTAGAGAAGAATACCCCTTAGACGCTTATTCTGTTAGCTCACAAATCGGCTTTAGGTTCACGATTTCGACAGCGCAAAACTCAACCACAACCGAAGGTCTATTCATCGATAATTTCGAATTTTCAAATCAGGGTGAGCCGATCAGCGCCTGGTTCCACGGTAATGCAAGTGGAGAATATTCTGCGAACGCTGACGGCTCGTTAATCATTCCACTAGACCTTGGTGGCCTAAATGGCCCAATCGAATTCGTATACTGGTCGTGGTGGGATATCGAAGCCGATTATAACGATAATTTAGTGATGATGATCTCGGTTGATAATGGTTCAACTTGGACGATAATGTCGCCACTACCCGGCGTGCCTGGACTAGGAGTTCCAAGCGGGAGCGGGACCCTTACCCAACAATCCTATGACTGGGTCGAGATCATGCATCCACTACCTTCGAATGTGATAGGCCATAGCAATGCTAGCCAAACACTCCTCAAGCTTAGGGTAACTACCGACGGCATCAAAAATAACGGCGGAAGTGCAATCGAAGGCTGGGAAGGAATCATCGTCGACGATTTAGCATTGAGGATGCCGGGTGGCGATATTGCTCTCAATAATTTCACCGATGTTAGCACTCAATATCTTGAAAATGTAAGTGGTTATCCAAACGATTGGCAACATATAACCTGGGAAGGACATAATGGGCCATGGTCGACAACAGAATCATTTGAATCGAACCAAATGCTCCCTGCAGGTTGGAGAATAGATCACAAGCGCGGTAATACTCCTTGGGAGGCTGGTGCGATCAATAATTCCAATAATCGAGGACCTTATTCTTCTGGGTGGCCGAGTGGACAAAATGGAGTTGGGATAAATCTCGATGGAAATTATGCTCATAGCACCCTTACCCATTTGATCTCTCCAAATTATCACTTACCGATTGGAGCGACCGCTCGCCTCTCATTCCAACATTGGATTTGCACCGAGGCCGCGTGGGATGGTGGTGCGGTTTTCACCTCGATTGACGATGGGATTTCATGGCAATATTTTGGTGAAAACCAAAGTGGATTCTATGAAAGAATCAGCCAAGTAAATTCAAATTCACCGCTATTTGGACATGAGATATTCGATGGTTCAACCGTGGTCAATGGTTGTGGTAATAACAACAGTGCCCATACTTTTTCAAGTAACTCCGCTGATATTTCATTCCTAGCAGGAAATGATGTAAGGATTAGATTTACCTTTTTCTCAGATGCATATGTGAGCGAGTCCGGTTGGTACATCGATGATGCAGGGATTGAGATCGACCGATTTGTCTCTAATGGGACTTGGCTTTCTCCAATAATAGATGTTGATGAGGCTGGGTGGGCGCGCCTTGCTTCATTATTCCACACCCCGAATGAAACCGGCATCAGTATAGATATTTTAGACCAATACGGGGCTGAGATTCCAGATAAACAGAATCTGAGTTTGCCATTCACGATTGGAATTGGGGCGTGGGAACATACCAAATTACAATTTAGAGTGAATATGTGGAGCCAAAATGAAAGCATTACTCCCCGAATAGAAATTCTGCATCATGGCATTACTGAATATATCAACCAGTATCATCCGCTAATAATAGAATCTGAGTCGGAAAATCCAGAATTAATTATCGGAGCTAATGGCAGTGTAAATTTGGTGAACACAAGTGGTGGTAGCACTTTCTTTGAGTTCCCAATAATTCCATGGCGGCCGTTTGAATCAGCACGAATTTCGTGCGATGGAGAGATGGATTTAGAATTATGGAATCTGTATAAATATCTCGAAGGAGGCGGCCAATCCCAAGGAGGGCAGCCACAACAACAACAAGTCTCTGCAGGTTGTAATGTTGGCGAAATAAATTTTAACGAAGTAGTGGGGGTTAGCATAATCAATCCGAGGTTGAATGATGGGTGGTTCAATTGGCTGAAGTTCGAACCAGTAACCCTAAGGGCACCAAAAAATGTTTCAATAAATTTTGGAAATAACAATCATTCAGAATTCATTATTCCAAATTTATATGCCCATACAACTCAAATTACTAAATTAATAACCGATGGAGAAGAAACTAATTTCTCCGATCCCAGAGGATTTGAGGTAGATTATAATTCTAGTTTCAGTTTCTCGACCACAGTATTGGACGACCACGATATATCCAATCAATATCATTGGGTTACAAATCAGTCAAGTTGTGCAATGATCGTTTCCCCTTACGAAGGATGCATTTCCGGGTCCATTACCGAGAAATATCAAGAAGAAATTAACGGGACACTATATCGTTGGATGAATATCACCTGGTCGCAAACCAATCTTACCCCCGGGACTCTAAAATTGATCGCAATCTCTGCAGTTGCAGATCAACCTTTCGAATTCGCTCTCGCACCTTCTGCTTTAACACCATTAATGGTTGACCAAGGCGACGGGACATCAATCCTCCCTGTCAACATAACCGTGCTGCGCGGCGGGGTAATTTTCGATGGAATAATCGACTATGAAGTTTCAATTTTCGATAAATGGCAAAGTATGCCCGAACAAACGCTTTATCCGGGAAATTCTGTCCAAGCTAAGTCCAATCACTCGATATTAAACGGGACCTCTCCACTCGAATCTGTTGAATTAATCATCTCCTCTTCAAGAAATGCTTCCGATGCTTTAGCATCGTTTGCAGTAGACAATCTCGACATCGGCGGTCGCTTCATTCAGCATAGCGGTGGCGGTTTGATTTCAATCAATGCAAGTTTGAGCTCTTGGGATGGTGAAAACGCGACCTGGGGTTTGAACTCCCATTGGCTACTCGATGATTATCCGCGCTTATACTGGCTGGTTAGCGCCAAGAATGAACTTGGAATCACATTGGGCCCAGCGGTAGGCATGACCGGTTCTGGCGGTTATGCTGCGAGCACAAACGATCTAGAAATTGTCGGTTTTAGCGCTTCGACCAGCAATTATGATTTGGGGGATTTCGCAGATCCACTTTGGCCGTTCCACCTCCAAGGTGGAACCAACATTACAGTCGATGGACAGGTTAGATTCTCTGGTTTACAAGGGATCGTGCCATTACCTGAAGATGTAGAGATCGAATTGGAAATATTCGATGAAAATCAATCCTATCAAACCTTGAGTGTTGTCTTGGATTCAGATGGTACCTTCTCAACCTCGTTTTTCAGCCCGGGTGCACAACTCAATAGTGGCGATACATTCACCGTCATTCCTTCGTTGAATAGAGTAGGGCCTCAAGGGATTGTCACAGCTGTAGATGTAACTGCAGATTATCAAAAAATCACCTATCTCTTGGATAGTGTGAACGCCGAAGTTATTTCTTTACACGTGGTCGCTCCAGGCGGAATTCAGCCCGCTGATGGCCATGTATGGTTCCATGGCCAAGACTTACCTCTTAGATTGGGAATTTCAGATGATAATGGCTTACCTGCAACTATGGTAATGCATTATAGCCGCTCGGGTCGAGATTGGGAAGAGATGACTTTCACGACCCCGATCGGTTTATCTTCCGCCGAGATAGATCTACCGCTCATCGATGAATATTCCATTCCGCTTAATTCACAATTGAACGGCTATCTAGATGTTTATTTTACCGGCACTGATTTAGCAGGGAATCCGATGATAGGTGGCGGCAATGAATCAATTCCATTAGCGAGAGTCCTCATTCAGGACCGTTACTCAACCTATGCCGAAGGCGAAGATTTAGGCTTGGATTTAGTCGATGGATATCTGTTGCCAGGAAATACTCATAAATTCGAATTTTCAATTACCGATAATAATGGAATCGAATCTCTAGATCTGATCAAATTCGGTTTACAACAAGAAGGTTGTACAATCCAATGGTATCCATGGAGTGGAGAAGTTATCAACGATGTTTCATGTTTTATCAGACCTCCTCGAATCAACTATACCCAAGTTGGGGAATCAGGTCTTTATTTCGTCAATATTCAATTTGAATTGAGGTGGGACCTCGAGGAGGATTTACCATCTTCAACTCTGACTCCTTGGTTACATATCTATGATGAAAACGCTAGAACCGGAGCCGGATATAACTCGATGACTCCGTTAAATTGGCAATTCCATTCAGGTGTCGATTTCGTCATTGAATCGGCAGAGGATTTGATTGCACCAAAAGGAGAATTAATCGACGATATTATCTATGTCCATGACCAAGATTTGGTTGATTTTGAGTTGATTGCATACCATGCAGGTACCGATATTCCTGCACACAATTTACCATTCAACACCAATGCATTACTTCGAATGGATGGCAATACAAATCATACCGATTTGGAAAATAGCATGAATTCGGACGGAACTTCGACCATTAGGGTAATGGTCGATCAATCATATCTTGGAAAACAGATCTATGTGCTGGTTAGTTTATCTGAACTAAGGGGACATAACTTAAGCAGCGATTCGGCCACTATCGTCATCGATGATAGTGAACCTACTCTGAGTATTACCGATGGCTATTTGGTCGAAATAAGAACCGATTCATTGGCTGATATCCCGGTCGAGTTAACCGTTTATGATTTGGAATCATCAAGCAACTCTGAAGTGAATATGTATTGGCAATTTATTCGCTCTGGCAGAATCATTTCTGGAACTGAAGGTAGCGCCTCGGTCCCTGCGCTGTTCAGCGATTCTCAGTCTACGATTCATTCAACAAATATCGATATGAGCGCAGCATCTCCATTCCTCGAGAAAGGTGATTCAATTCTCGTTTGGTTCGAAGGAGAGGATTCATCGGGCCGAACGATTATCGGTGAAGGGGCTAGTCAATCCAGCCCAATTATGCCATTTTTGCGATGGATTGCATATGAGCCTGAATTAGGCGAGATCATTACTACGCCTTATCGGCCAGAACTCGGCGATATGATCCAAATCCATCTGACAATTTTCAACCCAGGATTTGAATCGGGACATTCATATTTGACCCTAAGAGATGGGACTGGTAAAATGCTTGACAAGGTCAACCTCTCGGTGGGTATCGGACAAAGGGTCCCTTATTCATTCGAGATCGAAGCTTGGACTGTGGGTGACCTTGGCTTAACGGTTCAAATCGATGAACAATCACCCGTCCCGGTACCATTGGCTCAAGTTGTTGAGCCGATAGACGAGAACGCAGCATCACAATCAACAATGGTCTCACTCGGCTTTTTCAGCATTGCAATCGCCGGCTTTGCTCTCTTCCTTTCCTACCACAATAAGCGTAGCGACCGGCTTGTTGACGATGAGGAAGAATGATGAGCAATGGGTATGAGCCGGGGTGTAGAGCCGGAGTACCCGAGTGGTCAAAGGGGGCGCACTCAAGATGCGCTGCGAAATGCTTCGTAGGTTCAAATCCTACCTCCGGCACCAATATTATTCATAACGAAGAGGTAGGATTTGTACCGGGGCTAGTTGCAGTACGGCCGTTCTTGCCGTGGTTCAAAATCTACCGGAGGCACCAATTTTGTTCAAATCGAGGAGGTAGGATTTGAACTAGGCAAGAACTGTACAGCAAACTGCAGTACGGCCGTTCTTGCCGTGGTTCAAAATCTACCGGAGGCACCAATTTTGTTCAAATCGAGGAGGTAGGATTTGTACCGAGGCTAGCGAAGCAACAGACCGACTGCATACCCTTCAAACAGATGATTTAGGTCGGATGGGGTAATCGGATAGACCCATTCAACACATCGGATTGGATTGGTCTATGCTTCCAACAGGGAGACATTTACCCCCGTCTCAATATTTCCTTCTTGAAGAACGCGCGCATACCAACCACGCAGTCCTCTGCTTCTCCGCAACAATTCCTTGATGTTTTTTTTTCCAATGGCGGGCAATTGAGATAGGGTCCTGCACGGTTCGCAAATCCTGCTAACTTGTAGAATGACTTCACTACCAACATTCAAAATCATATCAGGTTTGAGGTGATTGAAATCGATATCCTTCAACAATATATTCTCTCCAAGATCGCCTGGCTGAAGAGAAAAACCTAGTGCATTCAATTCATCCAATTCAGCTGTTGTGAGCAATAAAATTGCCATATCAGGGTCACCTTTCTTCTTCTTGAACCGATATAGATTAGAATCGCCAGGAATACCTATTTTTGTCAATTTGGCGAAATTTACACTTTGTTTGGGAAGTGAAAATCCAGCAGGTAATCCTTCCATAGGGCCTGAAAAGATACCCTCAACAACGCCCACAATGTGCTCCATCATGAAGGGGGTTGAGTCTTATTACTTCAAATCTTATTGCATGGGTATTGGATGGGTTCAAGTCCAATCATGGACTACATTTCCACCCATAATTTCAATGCTCATGCAAGTGAGGCAAAGACATGTGGGGTGTTCTTACCGTAATTCTACTCTTCCTGCTGTTATCCTTCGAAGTTTGGCGTTCCTTCACCTCAGGTATGTTGAGAGGAGCGATTGAATTCGCAAAACTTCCAGCGAAAATGGAAAGTGACATGTTTGACGGTGAAACTAAAACATTCGTTCTCGAAAGGAATGGTAAAGAAAAAGCCGTTAAAATAAAAACGGTAAACGATGCATGGGACTCTATTATCTCACCACGAGAGTCCTCCGGCAGCCTTTATTTTGGCCTAAAGCAAGAAAACAGCCTTCACCTTGATTTTTCGTCATGGAGCAGCGGGGGAGTTGGGATGATGACATTAATTGAGAAGGATGGAAATAAAATCATTAAGGGAGATGAATATAATCTTGAAGAAAAGGGGCTAGTACCTGCCATTTACACATTGGTAGATCTTATAGAACGAATGAGTTCTATTTCGTCAGTTTGGGATGAGGTTTCTTCGGACAAGAAATGAATTTCAAACCCCAAACGAGGGCCCATTTGATTGAATGGGCGAACAAAGGGTCGGTTGGAAGGATCAACTAACCAACTCGGATAGGTTGGAATGATATGTCGGTTGTCTGCATGAGCCCCTACTTGAGTTGTATTATCTTCTAACGAAGGCATCACTTTTTCTCTTGTATTCTCTCTTC
>LWDU01039105.1_pt1 | contig 49259 bp, 43 predicted proteins | sample 727161 | NCBI WGS metagenome assembly LWDU01 (sample SAMN04566230, study PRJNA314399) | hydrothermal vent metagenome | isolation source: deep sea hydrothermal plume seawater | place: Mexico: Gulf of California, Guaymas Basin | collected 2004-07-11
ATCCAAGAGGGAAAATGGAGCCGACGAGCGGACTCGAACCGCTGACCTGCTCATTACGAGTGAGCTGCTCTACCAGCTGAGCTACGTCGGCTTGATGGGCCCGGGTGGATTGCCCGTGGGTATTCCGGGCGCTGGCAGCTTAGCCCTCGCCTCCGGGGGCTGGCAAGCTGAAGAGCCCTCGGCCCGGATTTTACATTGATGCGGGCTCGCTATTCACTGGGCCCGGCGCTTGACCTGCCGGGGCCGTCCGTTCTAGGCTTCCGGCCGCGTCCGGATGCGGACGTTCCATTCTTCTGGGGTTCTTTTGGGGGTAGTGATGCCGATCCTTCCCATCGTCGACCTGATGATTCTCACCGCCTGGACCTCTCTTCTGGGTGCGTGTGTGCTCAAGGCGATCCGGATCACCACTTCCTACACGCCCGATCTCTTCGGGATGGGGCCGATGGAGCTGACGCTTGTCGCCGGAGTGCTGCTGCTCTTCGCCTTGACGCTGACGGCGCGGACGTGGCTGAAGGCCAAGGAATACTCCGCCGCTACGCCCAGAGATCGAGCGGCTGAAACTCTGCAAGCCTATTCGGCCGTTCAGTCTGCAGCCCGCGTACACTCCGATGACGCCCGAGGCGAGCCATCTCGGTCTCGGCCTCCCGCCGAGTTTAGGCGTTGGAGCGACGAATCGGCGCCGGGCTTAGGCGCAGGGGGCGCTCACCAGCGCTAGCTAGCCGCTGGGAAGCCACGGGCTGGCGGGCAAGTGCGCATCGGCGTCGGGTTTTATTCCGGCCGGTCTGAAACCAAGCGCAGGGCGGACTGAGCCAGATCCCGATAGAGCTGAACGCTCAGGTTGAGGGCTAAAAAAACCTGTTTCAGGTTGTTGGACATATGGGGTCTCCACGGAAGAGCGGGGTGAACAACTCTAAGTACGCCCGGGCCGGGTTGGCGTGGCACAGTTTTCGCGGCCCCTCGTCACTTTTTCCGGGCCGCACGCGTGATACAGTCCGGCCGTGGAGGAAATTGCCCCTGTTAATCGTGTGATCTGGCTCAACGGCGAACTGGTGCCGTGGGCCCAAGCCACGGTCCACGTGCTTTCCCATAGCCTTCAGCGCGGTTCCCTGGTCTTTGACTACATGGCAGTCCGCGAAACCCCGCGGGGTCCGGCGATCTTTCGTTTGGATCGACATGTCCAACGCATGCTGCGCTCGTGCGAACTGATGGGGCTGCCCATTGCCTTGGACGAGGCCGAACTTTCCAACGCCATTGTCCAGGCGGTGCGCGCAAATCCAGGGGGCTCATCCGTCAAGGCGAGTGCCTATTTCGCTTCTCTGGAGGTGGACGTGGTCCCGGTGGACACCCGGGTCTCGGTGGCGATTGCGGTCTACGACCCCCAAACGGATCTCGAGGACCGACTTCCCCAGGCTCGGCCCCGGGCCCCGCGCCGCCCGCTTCGGCTCTGGCTCGAAAAAGAGGCGCATCAGCGGCGCGACGACATTGTCTCCCCCCAGGCCAAGGTTTCCGCCAACTATGCGTCGAGCATGACCGCGAAGGCTCGGGCCCAGCAACTGGGCTTCGATGAAATTCTCCTCGTCGACGAGAACGACCACGTCGCCGAAGGACCGACGACCAACGTATTTGTGGTGGATCAGGATGGGGTTCTCCTCACTCCCCCGGAGACGCGAGTGCTTCGCGGGGTCACCCGGGAAAGCATTATTGAACTGGCCCGGAGTGGTGGAACCGAGGTACGCGAGCAAGCGATCGACCCCGTGGAACTGATGGCGGCCAGGGAAGTGTTCCTGACCGGCACAACGGCGGGTGTGTTGGCCGTTGAGTCGGTGGATGGCGAGAGGGTCGGCAACTCTTGTCCAGGCCCTCTCTCGCAGCAACTGGCCGAAATGCTTTCCCAGGCCGAATCGGGGAACGATTCCCGATTTGATCACTGGCTGACGTATGTGGGCAAGGAGGACTGAAGATGCGTGTTCTTTCGGGCACGAAACCCACAGGCGATTCGCTTCACCTGGGCAACTACTTCGGGGCGTTGCGGCAATTTGTCGCTCTCCAGGAGCAGCATGCCGAAGCGCTCTATTTCATTGCCGATTATCACTCGATGACGACGATCCGAGATGCCGAGCAGCGTCGTCGGTATACGCTGAGTGTCGCTCTGGATTACCTGGCCGCCGGTTTGAATCCCGAGCGCGCAATCCTTTTTCGTCAGAGCGATATTCCCGAGGTCTGCGAACTGACTTGGCTGCTAAGCAGCGTCACCCCGATGGGAATGCTGGAGCGGGCGCACGCCTACAAAGCGGCGATGGACCGGGGAGAGAGCGTTGATCATGGGCTCTTTACCTATCCCGTCTTGATGGCGGCGGACATCCTGCTCTATCACGCGGATCTCGTGCCCGTGGGGCAAGATCAAAAACAACATATCGAGATGACCCGGGACATGGCCCAACGCTTCAACCATGCCTACGACTGCGAAGCGCTGGTGCTTCCCGAGCCCTATATCATGAAGGACTCGGCGATCGTTCCCGGTACTGACGGTCAAAAAATGAGCAAGTCCTACGACAACACCATCGCCATGTTTGCCGGGAAGAAACAAATCAAGAAATCCGTGATGGGAATCGTCACCGACTCGAACGGGGTGGATGAGCCCAAGGATCCCGCGGCACCTATTTTTCAGCTGTGGAATCTATTTTCTGGCGTGGATGATCAGAAGGCCATGGCCGAGCGGGCCCGGGCGGGCGGGCTTGGTTATGGAGAGGTCAAGAAGGATCTCCTCGAGCGAATTCTCGACTTCTTTTCCGAGATGCGGCTAAGGCGGGAGCAATTCGAGTCACGCCCGGATGATGTGGAGGCGATTCTGCGCCAGGGCGCGGAGAAAGCCCGGGCCATGGCAGCACCCGTTTTGGAGGGGTGCCGCCTGGCCGCGGGCCTGGGCTCCTAGCGGCTCGGCGATCTCCGGGCGATTTGGCCCGGAGCGATCCGCCGAGTGGGTTCGCCTAGTGGACGGGTCTCGGCCCGCCGAGGGTCTCTCGGCTTCGGCCCTGTTTTCTGATCACGTCCAAGGCCATGATTTCGTCCGGGGTCGGTGCTTGGGCTGCGGATCCCCGGCTGCTCACCGGCATCGCGATGAAATCGGGGGTGCCCGAGCCTGTCAGTGGCAGGCTGAGGCATTGAACGCACGGAAGATCCGCGAGATAGCCCTCGAAGACCCGTTCCCGATGGGGAATAAAAACCTGATCCAGTGCGGGTGAAATCCGGAAGTGCAGGGCCGAGTTGATCACATCGGTGTTTCTTTCGGTGACGTGGACAAAACCAAGGGAGGCAGGCCAGACAAGGCCATCGCCCAGCAGATTGGCCGGGCTCGGATTGCTCAGGCGGTGACAGCCTGCGCACGATTGGGTCTGTGATCGCCGCACGACTTCGGTGGGCGTCAAATTGCTGCCCAGGTTGGTGAGTCGGCGCTGCATGGCCCGAGCGAAGAGTCCACTTGGGTCGAAGTGCGAGACGTAGTTGTTCTCCGAACCCTGTGAATTGCTCTGGCCCGCATTGAATTCGTCGGGAATGACGTTGAAGAAACGGTTGAGGTCAGGGGCGGCCAACTCGTCCACCTGGCTAATCAACTGACGCATGAAAGGACGCGCTCGGCGTTCCGTGGACGTGTCACTAAAGAGATCACCCCACGGATTCGTCTTGACCGTGACCGGAACGAATTGCAGCCCGCACTGGGTGCCCGGCGCCGTGCAGAACATGGCGAGCTTGTATTCGCGCAGTTGCCAGTCGACGGGCGAAGAAGCCGTGTTGAGAAACTGGTTGGTGCGTATCTGGCCTGCTCCGGGTGAAAAGTGAGCGATGCGAATCACGGGTTCGACGCCCCGAGTGGGGAGGCCATCGAGATAGAACCCGCGCAGCATGTTTGCACGCACGAGAGGATCACGGACTCGGGAGAGCCTGGCCCAAAACTCGGCAACGGCCCGGCAGCCATCGGCCTCACATCCCGGTTGCGGGTTCGGGAGGGTCGCTTCGAAGATCAGCAGGTTTCGGCGCAAGGCATTGTTCTCGCCCGAACGCCGGGCGAAGATCACGCGGTACTCACCGCAGTTGGAACCGTCGTCTGGCATCAGATCCATTCGGTTCACCAGGGCGATGGGCTCGTAGAAACTCAGTGAGGAGGGGTCGAAGGGGTCGATGTTGATCTCGTTGCCCGCATTGCGCGGACACTCGATGGGGAAACCATTGATCGCAGGATCCCCCTGCAGATTGGTTCGATCATCGCAGTTCAGTCCGAGGCCAAGGCCGGGGGAAGGGTTTTGCGTGTCCCACCACTGATCCCAGAGATCAATGGCCTGGAGTCCGGGAATTCGACTTTCCCGTGCCAGTTGGCCGAGCACATCTTCAAGGGAAATTGCGTTCTGGACCACATCCAATTCGGTCACAAAGAGAGACCGACGCGGATCGATGTCGGGCACGGGGCGAATGCACGCCGGTCCGGGCGTGATGGGGCGGGAGGTAAGGAGTCGGGCCTGGGCCGGAGCGCCGAGGACGAGGTTGACGAGCAGCAGAGCCAGGATCTGTCGCGAGAGCATGATGAGTTCCTTCCAGCATTGAGTTGGGGCTTGAGTTGGGGATTGAGGAGTCGAAGATTGAGTCGGGATTGAGGATCCGCAGTCCGTCAAGGGACGTCGGGAGTTTCTGCTTCAATGTCCTCAACCCGCTGGGGCGCAAAAAGTTTCGCGAGAATTGAGGCCGACCGGAGGCATCCCGGGCGGTTCTTGCGCGAATACGTGCGCAACTCACCGAGCTACCGAAAGAAAAGGATCGCTCCGGGGCTGGGATCAGGCGCTTTGCTGGAGAACCGCGTAGCGGTTGAGGTCGCCGCTGCGACCGTCGGCCTCGAAATCATCGATGAGTTCAAGGCCGGTGGCGGCGACGAGTTGATCAAACTCCGAATCGTCGCAGTGGTGGCAATAGCGTGGAGGACCGGCGCCGGCTCCAAACGAGAGCAGGAAGTCTCCGGTCTCTAATTCTTGGAGGTCAACGGGTTCAGGGCTCGCCGCATTGTATTCTTCCCAGGTTTCGATGTGTCCCTGGAAACGGTCAGCCGTGGCAAAGCGCCAAGCCGTGAAAACGAGGCACCCCTTGTCGCCGATTCCCTGGGCGAGAGCGGCCAAGAATGCCTTGCGGTTCTCGAGACCGGGAACGTGATGCAGCAACCCGAAGGCCACGGTGAGGTCAAACGGGCCGGGGGGCAGATCGAAGCCTCCACCGCCCTTCAGAATGTCTGACTCCATCCAGCGAATTCGGGTCTTCGTGTCGCCGCTGATCCGGGCGCGGGCCGCAGCAAGCAGGGCGCTGCTCTGGTCGACGCCCAGATAGTCCAGTGGGGCCGAAGCCTCCGGAAACGTCCGCATCAGGAAGCGCGCGAAGCGCCCGTTTCCGCAGCCGGCGTCGAGTATCCGAATCGCCTCATTGCGGGCCCCAGGCGAAATATGGGCAAGCGCTCTCTGCCAGCCGGGCCAGGGATGATCCCTCGAGGCATCAAAAGCATCGGCGGTGGCCGAATAAAAGCTTCGATTGATGGTCTCGAGACGCTCGCGTGTGGTGGGGTTCATGGGTACCGGTTCTTCTTGAGAATTCGATCACTCGGCCCGGTTTTGGGCCGTAGTTGCAGGCGGATGGTATCGTGGGCCGTCATGTCTCCGCGAGCCTCGACAAAAGCCCGGCGCGATCCCGCCGAGCACGGACAATTCGATCCCGAGCACCACACCGAGAATCTGCTGGCCATCATCCAGGAGATCGAGGCTGTGCCCGATGCGGGGGGCCTGATCGCCCGGGAGAGCATGGAAGCCATCCTGCGACGGCACCCCAGGGACGGCAAAGGCTTCTACTCCCGAGCGCAGTTGATCGCGGGAGCGCGGTATCTCCTGGGTCGAGGGGCCGTTGAACTGGACGAGGAACGCTTTGTTCGGCGCATTCGGATGCGCCCGGTGCGTACCCAGAGCGGGGTGACACCCTTGACGGTGCTCACCAAGCCTTTTCCCTGCCCGGGGGGCTGCGTTTTCTGCCCCAACGATGTTCGGATGCCCAAGAGCTACCTCGCCGACGAACCCGGCGCCCAGCGCGCTGCGCTCAATCACTTTGATCCCTACCTGCAGACCTGGAACCGGCTCGCCGCCTACCGGGCCATCGGTCACCCGGTGAGCAAGGTGGAAATGATTATTCTGGGAGGGACCTGGTCGTCGCATCCCGAGACCTACCAGATCTGGTTTGTGAAGCGCTGCTTTGATGCTTTGAATGATTTTGGTGAGGGTCGAAACCGTTGCGATGAAGCCTCCCAGACCCGCCTGGACTTTAATGCGCTTCGCCCGGAAGCGGGGAGCAACTACAACGAAACCGTGGGCCAGCACTTGCGAGGCCGGTTGGGGGGCGCACTGCTCGATTCGGGGGAGGGGGCCGAGTGGAGCGAATTGGAGCAAGCCCAACGCGATAACGAAGCGGCCCAATGCCGAAGTGTCGGGCTGGTGGTGGAAACCCGCCCGGATCACCTTTCCCTGGGCGAGGTCTTGCGTATCCGTCGGCTTGGATGCACCAAGGTCCAGATCGGATATCAAAGCCTTTCGGATGAAATCCTCTCGGCCAACAAGCGCGGGCACGACGTCGCGGCGACCCGGACCGCCATGCGGTGGCTTCGGGCAGCGGGGTTCAAGATCCACGCCCATTGGATGCCCAACCTGCTCGGGGCAACACCTGAAGGCGATATCAAAGATTTTGAGAAAATCTTCGACGATGCCGACTTTCGCCCGGATGAATTGAAAATTTACCCGTGCAGCCTGATCGAATCCGCGGAACTCATGGACTTTCATAAGCGAGGAGAGTGGCATCCCTACGACTACGCCGAACTTCTCGAAGTGGTCACGAGCGCCCTGGTGCGTGTTCCTCGCTATTGCCGAGTGACCCGGGTGATTCGGGATATCTCCTCCGACGACATCGTCGAAGGCAACAAGTTGACGAATTTTCGTCAGATTGCCGAACAAGAAATCAGCCGTCGAGGCGACACTTGCAAGGACATCCGCGCCCGGGAAATCCGTTCCGAGCGCATCGATGCCGATTCGCTCGAATTGCGGGGGACGCATTACGAAACAAGTATCGGGGTCGAGTGGTTTTTTGAGTTCGTGAATCCCGAGGATAGGATCGCTGGCTTTGCGCGGCTTTCCCTGCCTCGGGGGTCTTCGGATCTCGACGAACTTGAGGGCAGCGCACTTCTTCGCGAGGTGCATGTGTATGGCGCAGCCACCGAGCTGGGGGTGCGGTCCTCCGAGCGTACCCAGCACCGTGGATTTGGGCAGAAATTGGTCGAGGCCGCCGCCGCAGAAGCGCGCAAGGCGGGCTACCAAAGCCTCGCCGTCATTTCAGCGGTGGGCACACGCATCTGGTACCGCCGCCTGGGATTCGTCGACGGCGCGCTTTATCAGCACCTCTCCCTAGAGGCATGAACAAGCAGAGGCATGAACAAGCGCTTCGGGTGTTCAAATCCGGGTGAAGGCAAGGCCTTCTTTGCTGGAGTCGACATCCGCCCGGATCTTGGATCCTTCGGGGTATTTTCCTTCGAGGAGTTCCATGGCGAGAGGGTCTTGAAGCATGCGCTGAATGGCGCGCTTGAGAGGCCGGGCTCCGAATTGAGGGTCGTATCCGCGGTCCGAGAGAAGCTCCATTGCCTGGGGGCTCACCTCGAGGGTGAGTCGGCGGTCCGAGAGGAGCCGCTGTACCCGTTGCAGTTGGAGCCCGGTGATGGTGCCGATCTCAGAGCGTCCCAGTTGGTGGTAGATGATCACATCATCGACCCTATTCAGGAACTCGGGTTTGAAATGCGAGCTCAGCGCGTCCATGACGCCCGTTTCGATTTTCTCGCGATCATCCACGTCGGAAAGCCCGGTGAGAAACTGGCTGCCGATGTTGGATGTCATGATGAGTACGGTATTGCGGAAGTCGACGGTTCGACCCTGGCCATCGGTCAGCCTCCCGTCATCCAGTATTTGAAGGAAGACGTTGAAGACCTCGGGGTGGGCCTTTTCGATTTCGTCGAAGAGGACAACGCTGTAGGGGCGTCGTCGAACAGCTTCGGTGAGATAGCCGCCCTCGTCGTATCCGACATAGCCTGGCGGCGCTCCGATGAGCCTCGACACCGAGTGCTTCTCCATGAACTCACTCATGTCGATTCGCACCATGCAGTTTTTGTCGTCAAAAAGGGTTTCGGCCAGGGCCCGCGCGGTTTCCGTCTTGCCTACGCCGGTGGGTCCGAGGAAAATGAACGAGCCGATGGGTCTGTCCGGGTCTTGGAGCCCCGCTCGGGCGCGTCGGATCGAATTCGCGACGGCCACAAGGGCTTCGTCCTGGCCAACGACCCGGGTGCGTAGGTGATCCTCCAGTTCGATCAGCTTTGTCTGCTCGGTTTCGAGCATCTTGGTGACGGGAATGCCCGTCCACTTGGAGACGATCTCGGCGATTTCGTCTTCGGTCACTTCCTCGCTGAGCAGTGAGCCCTCGGACTGGAGGACGTCCAGTTTTTGCTGCTTCTCCTCGATTTCTCGTTCCAGGGCAATCAGGTCCCGATAGCGAATTTCTGCTGCACGCTCGAGGTCGCCATTCCGGGTTGCCCGGTCGAGTTCTACTTCGAGGTTTTCTTTTCGTTCCTTGGCATCACGGACTCCGGAAATGACCGATTTCTCGTTCTCCCAACGGGCTCGCATGGAGTCCGATCGCTCCTGGAGGTCGGCGATTTCAGACTGAACGGCTTTGCTTCGGCTCAGGCTAGAGGGATCCTCTTCCTTTTTCAGGGCTTCGCGTTCGATTTCGAGTTGCATGCGCTTTCGCTCGACTTGGTCGAGTTCCTCGGGCATGGAATCGATTTGGACTCGAACGCGGCTGGCTGCCTCATCGACCAGGTCGATCGCCTTGTCGGGCAGGAAACGATCCGTGATGTAGCGGCTGGAAAGGCTTGCCGCAGATACGATCGCCTTGTCGGAAATCCGTACCCCGTGATGAACCTCGTAGCGCTCCTTGAGTCCTCTCAAAATGGAGATGGTGTCGTTGACTGTCGGCTCTCCGACCAGGATCGGCTGAAATCGGCGCTCCAGTGCGGAGTCCTTCTCAATATATTTTCGATACTCGTCCAGGGTGGTGGCCCCGATACAGTGAAGTTCGCCTCGAGCCAAAGCCGGCTTCAGCATGTTGGCGGCATCGGCTGCGCCTTCGGCCGCTCCGGCCCCGACGATGGTGTGCAATTCATCGATGAAGAGAACGACCTTTCCTGCGGCATCGGAAACTTCGCGCAGGACGGCCTTGAGCCGGTCCTCGAATTCGCCGCGATATTTTGCGCCCGCAATCAGAGCGCCGATATCGAGGGCGATCAATGCACGGTCCTTCAGGCTTTCGGGTACATCTCCCGCAACGATGCGTTGAGCCAGGCCTTCGGCGATGGCGGTTTTACCCACCCCGGGCTCGCCAATCAGGACCGGGTTGTTCTTGCTCCGGCGGGAAAGTACTTGCACTACCCGCCGTATTTCTTCTTCTCGTCCGATGACTGGATCGAGTTTGCCCCTTCGGGCGACTTCGGTGAGATCGCGTCCGTACTTGGACAGGGCATCGTATTTTGATTCGGGATCCTGGTCGGTGACCCGGGCGGTTCCGCGGACGGCCTTCAGCGCCTCGAGGATATTTTCCCGGGTACCGCCTTCGACTCGAAGGAGGTCTCCTGCCCGATCGTGCGTGTTCTCGGCCAAAGCGAGTAGCAGGTGTTCGGTGGAAACGTATTCATCCTTCAGGGCTTCTGCTTGGCTCCATGCGGCATCCAGAGCAGCTGCCGCGCTGGGAGCGAATTGAGCCTGGGTCGGGCCACTGACACGAGGAAACTCGCCGAGAGACGTTTCAACGCCCTGGCGGATTCGCTCGATAGAGGCTCCGATCTTTTCGAGAATGGGAGTCGTACTCCCTTCCTTCTGCTCCAGAAGGGCAGCGAGGAGATGAACGGATTCCACTCGGTTGTGGCTTCGCTCTGACGCAATCGCTTGGCTGCGCTGAACGGCTTCCTGGCTCTTGAGTGTGAGTTTCTCGAATTGCATGGAACCAATGGTTGGCACGGATCCCAGGGATGCAAGCCCGCTCTCCGCTCTTTTTGACAGAGCTGAGGCGGAGCTTGGGCCAAGAAAAAGTTGCAAGTGACCCGCAACCAAGAGCTTGAAGGCTCCCCGGGGCGCTCGCTCTGCCCGGGGAGGGGGAGGGGGGGGCCGCGCCCAGGCCTGCCGTGGCCTGGACCCGGGCCTTTGAACTACTCCGAGCGCCTCATGGGGATGTAGAGCGTTGAGTCGCCACGACGAACCAAGACAAGCACGCTGGCCTTGTTTCTGCCCAGGAGTTCACTCAACTCGTTCACGCTCGAAACGGATTCGCGGTTCACCTCAACGACGATGTCTCCGCGCTGGAGTCCTGCTTCTTCGGCGGGGCTTCCTGGGTCGACATCGGAGACGAGTACCCCCGCATCGGTTCCCACGCCGAGTTGAGCAGCGATCTCCGGGGTGATGTTGTTGACTCGCAACCCGAAGGCGGAGGGGCCGGGTGTTTCCGTTCCAGCGGTTCGGAGGTTCGGCTCGTCCAGAGTTCCGATCTTGATGCGTATCTTTTTTTCCTTTCCGTCTCGGACCACCACCATATCGACCGCGATCTCTGCGGGCGTCTCGCCGACAATTCGCGGCAAGTCGCGCCATTCCTTGATCGGAGTGCCGTTGAAAATGGTGATCACATCGCCGTGCTGGATACCCGCTGCTTCGGCCGGGCTGTCGGCGAGAACCTTCGAGACCAGGGCGCCGTCTTCGTTATCGAGTTCGAAGGATTCGGCCAACTCGGGGGTCAGCCCTTGGATTACGACACCCAACCATCCCCGGGTGACATGTCCGTGGGCCCGCAACTGGGGAAGAACATGCTTGGCCATATTGATGGGGACAGTGAAGCCAATGGTGTTCGCCCGGGGATTGATAGCTGTATTGATCCCGATGACCTCGCCCGCGAGGTTAATGAGCGGGCCGCCGGAGTTGCCCGGGTTGATCGCGGCATCGGTTTGAATGAAGTCATCGTAGCTGCCGCCGACAACGTCCCTGCGATGCTTGGCAGAAATGATTCCAGCGGTGACGGTGTGCTCCAGTCCGAAAGGATTTCCAATGGCAACAACCCAGTCGCCTTGGCGTGCGGAGTCGCTGTCGCCCAGGGCAATCGCCGTCAGAATCCGATCGGTTTCGACCTTGATCAGCGCGATGTCAGTCTTGGGGTCCCGGCCGGTCACCGTAGCGGGAAGTTCGCTGCCATCTGTAAAGGCGACGAAGATTTCGTCGGAATCTTCGACCACGTGATTGTTGGTGACGATATAGCCATCCGAGGAGATGACGAAGCCACTCCCCGCCCCCTCACGCTTGCGGGGTTGCTGATTTCTGCCGCCAAAGGGAAATCCAAAATATTCCTCGAATTGCTGTGGAACTCGGCCCATTCCGGTGACGGTCTGGGAGGTGCGGATGCTGACTACGGCCGGGGAAACACGCTCGGCGAGGTCGGCGAAACCTGTGGGAGCGCCGGCGGGGATGAGGGCAGGGGTCTGGCTCTCTGTCTCCCAGAAAGGGGTCGCCCCTGGCGCCTTGGCAGGGGCCTCATCCACGGCTTTCGTGCCTCCACCGAGGAGTCGCTCGAGGAATCCCGATTCGGCCTCTTCTGCCCCCGCGTGGAGGGGGAGGGCAAGCAGCAGAAGCAATTGGGCAAGGCTTGCGGAACGATAAAATTTTCCAAAGAGGTTCAAGTTCTTCTCCTATCTCTATCTCAATTTTTTCTCAATTGTTTCGCAATGCATTGTTTTTTTAATCGGTCCGGAGAGCCATACGGTTGTGTGGTCTCGATCGGCGGGGCTGCTCCCGGCCCGCCACGGGTCTTCGACGCTCTGGAGTGCCGGCTGGTTCCTCGGTGAGCCGATCCGAGGGGACTCGGGGCCCGGGTTGTGCTCGCGAATTCGTCAACGCAGGGGAATCATGAGGTGGTACCGGCCCCGCCCGCGTTGAACCACGACGAGCGCTCGCTCCCGACCGCGTAGACCCAGAATAGCGCGGCGAAGCGCGTCCCTGCTGTCGAGTACAAGCCCGTTCACCGCAAGGATCAGGTCGCCGCGTTGGAGCCCGATCAGGGAGGCTGGCGATTGTTGACGTACGTTGCTGATCTCGAAGCCAATCTGGTCGCGCCATTCGAGGCTGAGCCCCATCAACCGGTTCGCCAGCTCGGCCTCGACGTTTTCGGGAATTTCCTTGGCCACGACTTCGGTGGTGAAGGATTTTCCATCGCGCCAGTACTGAATCTTCAGCCGCTGTTGGGGCGTCGTGGTCTGGAAGATTTCGAAGAGCTGCCGGGCCGACCGAACCGGAAGTCCATCCAGCCGGGTGAGGACGTCGCCCCGGCGAACCCCCGCCCTTTCGGCTGGTCCGTCGGGTCTCACGCGGTTGATCAGGCAACCCGACATTGAACTCGGCAACTCCATGACCTCCCGGAGAGCCGGGTCGAGGTCCTGGAAGTCGATGCCTAGGGTGACCGGGTGGACCTCGCCGTGTTCGATCAACTCGGCGACGACGCGTTGAGCGACATCGATGGGGATCGCGAAGCCGATCCCCTCGGCACCCTGGTAGATCGCGGTGTTGATCCCAATCAGCGAGCCCTCGGCGTTGACCAGAGGCCCCCCGGAGTTTCCGGGGTTGATCGAGGCATCGGTTTGCAGAAAGCCGTGAAAGGTCTGTTGCCCGGTGTGGATCGAACGGTTGGCGGCAGAAATCACGCCGGTGGTCACGGTATTTGAAAATCCAAAGGGGTTTCCGATGGCGATCACGGGTTCACCGACCATGATGTCGGACGATGTGCCCGGGGCAGCCCAGGGCAGGGGTTCGTCAGTGTCGGCCTTGAGAACAGCCACGTCGTTCGAGGGGTCCGCGCCGACGACAGTGGCCTGGAAGGTGCGCCCGTCGGCGAGGGTGATCGAGATCCGGCGCGCCTGACGAATCACGTGTTCGTTGGTGAGGATGTGCCCCTCTGGACTGATGATCACCCCGGACCCGAGATCGTGGGAGGCGCGGGGGGCTTTTCTTTCGAAAAGATCCGAGAAATAGCTCCCCGTGCGCGGCTGAGGAGAGGAACGCGAAAATGGGTTTTGCTCTTTTTCCAGCTGCTCGGTCGCGATGCTTACCACCGCCGGACCGACCTTCTCCACCGCGCGGACTGTGGCGGTTCGGCGAAGAAAGGGGTCCTCGGCCGAGGCGTTTCCCGCGGCCACCAAAAGGAACAATCCCCCGGCCACCCCGCAGAGGCGCGCCCTTGCCCGGCGCTTCGAAGAGAAGCCGGGTACGGGATCCGCTTTGTCGCTGGCCTGGGTCATGATTTTCCGCCGAGTAGGGAAGGGACGCTTAGGGTACCGCTCCGCCCCGACTTGCGCGCCATGCTGTGCGGGGCAGTGGGTGGGGTTGGGAGCACGCCCCCCCCCGGATGCGGCAATGATCCACGGGGAATGATCCACGGGCAATGATCCACGGGGAATGATCCACTGAGGACCCGCGCCGGGCTCCATGGTTCCCTCGCGTTCTGGCAGGACGCTATGGTGGCCAACCAAGGAGCGGTTTGAATGAACGCCAAGAACGCGTGGGTCGAACGGGCTCACTCCCATTTCAGCGAAGATTTTGGAAGCTCCGCCGAATGGGTCGCTGTGGCTCCGGGCCGGGTCAATTTGATCGGCGAGCACACGGATTACAACGAGGGGCTTGCGGTGCCCTGTGCCGTGGACCGCCGGACATTGGTTCTGGGAGCCCCTCGTGGGGATCGCAAGGTGCGAGTCCACGCCTGGGATCTGGACGAGGCCGGGGAGTTTTTGAGCGACGCGCCCGAACGCCGGGAAAGCTGGCTCGACTACGTGCAGGGTGTTTTTTTCGCCCTCGCCGAGCGGGGCTTTGACCTTCCCGGCTTTGATTTGGGGATCACGAGCACCGTCCCCCTCAACTCGGGTTTGTCGAGTTCGGCGGCGCTCGGGGTGGCGCTGGTGGCGGGTCTGAACGCCGGTTTGGGGCTGGATCTTTCCCCCTCGGATTGGGCGCGGGTGGCGCATCGCGGGGAGAATGGATTTGTGGGGGTTCAGTGCGGGCTGCTGGACCATTTCGCCAGCGCCTTGGGGCGGGAACGGCACGCACTTCGCATCGATTGCCGAAGCCAGACGGTCGAGCCGATTCCCATTGCCGGTGCCGGCTTTAGCATTCTCCTGGTGCATTCGGGGGTGGAGCGCCGGTTGGCGGACGGGGTCTATGGCGAGCGGGTGGCCGAATGCCGCCGGGCGTTGGGGGCCGCCCAGGCAGCGGGTATCGCGCCCCCCTCGGCTCGGGCGCTTCGCGATTTGAGCGAGGCCCAGCTGCCCCGACTCGAGAGAGCCCTGGACCCCATTGAATTTCGTCGGGTTCGGCATGTGATTGGCGAGAACGCGCGAGCCGATGCGTTTTGCCGGGCCCTCGTTGAGGGAGACACTCAGAGCCTGGGGACTTTGCTCGCCCAGGGCCAGGCCAGTTTGCGCGAGGATTACGCGGTCTCCACTCCCGAACTCGACTGGCTTTGCGAGTTGGGTAGTCGGTGTGATGGCGTCGTGGGGTCGCGTCTGACCGGCGCTGGGCTCGGCGGTTTTACCCTGCACCTGGTGGTTCCCGACCAATTGGAAGCCGCCCGCGAACAGATCGGGGAAGGCTTTCGTGCGCGCTTCGGCCGTTTGCCCGAGAGCCTGACGGCGCTTCCTTCCCGGGGTGCCTATCTGGAGGACTCTGTGCAGGATTCGGCCCCGTGAGTCGCTCGGTGAATCACCCGGTGGATCCTCAACTGGGGTGATCCAAGGCTGCCCGGAGCGCTTCGGCGGCTTTCCTGGGGTTCTGGGCGGCGAGGATCGCGCCGGTGACGGCGACCCCGGCGGCGCCCGCTCGGATTGCCCCGGCGCAGCGTTTGGGTTCGAGGCCGCCCTGGGCGATGACGGGAACCCCGGCAAGGCAGGCTTCGGCCAACTTCTCCGAGCCCAGGGGAGGGCGACTGGCGGGCTTTGATTTTGGGGGATGGATCGGCGCTAGGTGCACATAGTCCACCCCGCCCGACGCCAGGCCGCGGACCTCGGCCGGCGTGTGGGTCGAGACGCCGATCAGGGATTCGGGGCCGAGCAGCGCCCGAGCGGCCGGGACCGGCATCGCGTCGAAGCCCAGGTGAACGCCGTCGGCCCCCATGGCCAGGGCCACGTCCAGGCGCCGATTGACGAGGATACGAATCCCCGGCGCGCCGCTCCGGGCCGCGGCGGCGAGTTCCTCCGCCCAGCGGAGCCAGGCCGCGCCTTCGAATTCGCGTTCACGCAGTTGCAGCCAGTCCACGCCCCCCGCGCAGGCTTCGGCCACGGCCTCGGTTAGGGGCTGGCGGGAGGATCCACGGTCCACCACCAGGCAGAGAATCGGGCGGTCTGAATTCCACTGCGTCCCGCCCGGGGAGGGCCGAGCCATTGGCATCCTCCGGGGCAGCCCGAGATCAGTAGTTCGCGATGCCGTCGAGGGGGCTCGACGCCGAGGCGTAGAGGCGCTGGGGCATTCGCCCGGATTCGTAGGCGAGGCGGCCCGCCGCCACCGCCATGCGCATGGCGGTGGCCATCTTTACGGGTTCCTTCGCGTGGGCGATGGCGGTATTCATCAGCAGCGCGGTGGCACCGAGTTCGAGGGCCACGGCGGCATCGCTGGCCGTGCCCACCCCCGCGTCCACGATCACGGGTACCTCGACGGTCTCCAAGATGATGCGAAGGTTGGCCGGGTTACGAATGCCCATCCCCGAGCCGATCGGCGCGGCCAGGGGCATCACTGCGGGGCACCCCATGGCGGCCAGACGCTGGCAGGCCACCGGGTCGTCGGTGATATAGGGGAGCACGGTGAACCCGTCGTCGATCAGCACCTGGGCGGCTTCCAGGGTGGCGGGGACGTCGGGGAAAAGGGTTCGTTCGTCGCCGATCACTTCGAGCTTGATCAGATCGGTGCCGAGTAGCTCGCGCCCCATACGGGCGGTCGTGATGGCGTCTTCGGCGGTGTAACAGCCGGCGGTATTCGGGAGGATGGTAAAGCGATCGGGTGAGACGACGTCCAGGAGCCGGGGGCCCTTTGCGGCGTCGAAATTTACCCGGCGCAGGGCGACGGTGACCATTTCGGCTCCCGAGGCCTCGGCGCACTCGAGATTCTGTTCGAAAGACGCGTATTTCCCGCTTCCAATGATCAGGCGGGAGCGGAAGGTGTAGTCCCCGATTCGCCAACTCTGCTGTTCTTCCAACTCGGACATCGATCAACCTCCTCCAACGGCTTCGAGAATTTCCACCCGGTCATCCGCAGCGAGGACGACCCCACGATAATGAGACCGCGGCACAACCTCGCGGTTAACGGCCACGGCCACGCGCTTGCCCGCCAGCTCCAGGGTCTCCAACAAGCCGTTCACCGTGCAGTCCCGGGAGACGACAGTGGCGTCTCCGTTAACGAAGACGGTTTGGTGAATGGGGGATTGGTCGGCGGACATGGGGGATGGGGCCCGAACCTGTTGCGTGAAAGGGAATGGCTCTCCAGAGCGGGCAAGAGTACCGGAGGCGTCGAAGGGGTGCCGCTGTTACGCTGGTCGAGGAGCGAAGGATCCGAGAATAAAGGGGGGGCTTCGGCATGGAAAGAGCGCGTCAGGCAACCATCGATCTCTCCGCGCTCCGAGCCAACTTCGCTCTGGCCCAGGAATTCGCCCGGGGCGGGGAAGTGATCGCCGTGGTCAAGGCCGACGCCTATGGACACGGCGCCCAGGACGTGGCGCGCTGCCTGGAAGCCGCGGGCTGTCGAAAGCTCGCCGTGATGACCGCCGAAGAGGGAGCGAGCCTGCGCGAATCCGGGGTTAGGGGCCAGCTGATCCTCCTGGGCGGTCTGGCGGATGCGCGGGAGGCCGAATTGGCCGGCCGGTACGGCCTCGCTCCGGTGATTCACCACCGGGAGGGGTTGGCCTGGGCCCGGGAGGCGGCGACTCATTTCGGCGGGGGTTTGGGCGTGCACCTCGAGGTGGACACCGGGATGCGACGTATGGGGGCCGGACCCGAGCAGGCTCTCACTCTGGCGGAGAAGATTGCCGCCGATCCGTTGCTCCGCGGGGACGGCACCTACACGCATTTCGCTTCGGCGGACTCCCCAGAAACTTCGGCCGGCCTCGAGCAGATTCGGATCTTTCGCGAATTCTTGGCCGCTCTGGCGGCGCGAGGGCTGGATCCGGGCATGGTCCACGCCGCCAACTCCTCGGCGCTTTTCCCGGGGTCCGGCCTCCACCCAGCGTTTCCCGAGGCCACGGCGGTTCGTCCGGGTCTGATGCTCTATGGCGCCCGTTCGGCGGGGCACGAGGATCCAGAGCATCGCTTGCGGCCGGTGATGAGCGTCCACGCACGGGTGGCCGCGGTGCGCGAATTGGTCGCTGGGGACGCCGTGGGCTACGGCTCGACTTGGCGCGCCGACGGGCCGACCCGGATCGCGACGATTCCCCTGGGCTACGCGGACGGGGTGCTGCGCTCGCTTTCGAGCCGGGGCGAGGTCTGGCTGGCTGGGACCCGACGTCCCATAGTGGGCCGGGTTTCGATGGATTCGCTGACCGTGGCCGTCGCCGACCCCGGGGCTCCGCTGGCTGTGGGCGACCCGGCTGGCTTCTTTGGAGCCGCCCCCGAAGGCGGCCCCGGGATCCGCGTCGAGGAGCAGGCCGAGGCCGCGGGTACCCTGGCCTACGAACTGCTGGTGCGGGTGGGGGATCGCGTTCCCCGGGTTTCGGTCGACTCGGAATGAAGCGTCGGGCTTTCTTCGATTGACTTGGAGGGGACGCGCAGTTACAAAACGGGCGACCCCTCACCCGTCTCGCCCCTCAACCCCTCACCCGCCTCACCCCTCAACTCCTCATCCGCCTCACCCCTCAACCCCTCATCCGCCTCACCCCTCAAGCCCGCACTCCCAAAAACTCCCCAGGAGGATCCCATGCCCCCCACGGATACGTTACGCCCAGTGGCGCGCGCGTTGCTCTCGGTTTCAGACAAAACCGGTCTGGTTGACCTGGGAAAGGGCCTGGCTGCCCTGGGCGTCGAACTCGTCGCCTCCGGAGGGACGGCGACAGCCCTGCGCGAAGCGGGGCTGGAGGTGGCGGATGTCGCCGACCTGACCCAGAGCCCCGAAATGCTCGGGGGCCGGGTCAAGACCCTCCACCCCAAAGTGCACGGCGGGATTCTGGCCCGGCGCGACTTGGCGGAGGACCGGGCCGACCTCGAGGCCAACGCGATCGGAACCATCGATCTCGTGGTGGTGAACCTTTATCCCTTTGAAGAAACCGTGGCCCAACCCGGGGTCGCGTACGCCGACGCCATCGAAAAAATCGATATCGGCGGTCCGTCGATGGTGCGCTCGGCAGCCAAAAATCATGAGTATGTCGGGGTGCTCTCCAGCCCGGACGACTACGAATCCGTGTTGGCCGAGTTGCGCGCCGACGGCGGGCTCTCCGCAACGACCCGGCGCCACTTGGCCCTCAAGGCCTTTCGCAGCACGGCCCGGTACGATGCGGCGATTCAGCAATGGCTCGGGGAGGAGTTGGCCGATGAACACGAGGCGACCCTTCCGCCCTCATTCATTGTCGGCCTCCCGAAGGCGGCGGATCTGAGGTACGGGGAAAACCCCCATCAGACCGCGGCGCTCTACGGGGGCTTTCTGGACGCCGTCGAACAACTTCACGGCAAGGAACTTTCCTACAACAACCTGATCGATGTCCAGGCGGCGCTGGGCATGATTCTCGACTTTGATCCCGGCGATCGGACCACTGTGGGGATCTTGAAGCACAACACCCCGTGCGGGGTGGGGGCCGGGGATTCGCCCGTGGAGGCGTACCGCAGGGCTTTCGAGACCGATCCGGACTCACCCTTTGGCGGCATCATCGTGAGCAATCGTCCCTTTGATCGGGCGTTGGCCGAGGAGGTCGATCAGATCTTTACCGAGGTCCTGGTCGCCCCGAGCTTCGACGAAGCCGCCCTGGAAGTGCTGCGCCAGAAGAAAAACCGGCGACTGCTGGCTTTCGATCCGGCGGGGATCAACCGCGCCGAGTACGAGTGGCGCCGGGTCTACGGAGGGGTGTTGCTCCAGCAACCCGACGCCTCGGTGCAGGAACTGGAGGGGGCGAAGGTGGTCACCAAGGTCGAGCCCAGCGAAGAGCAGCGCATTGCGCTGGATTTCGCCTGGCGGGTGGTCAAACACGTCAAGAGCAACGCCATTTTGTTTGCGGCCGCGGACCGGACCTTGGGCATCGGTGGTGGCGCGACTTCCCGAGTGGACGCGGTGCACAATGCCGTCGCCAAGGCGGCGCGCGTCGGGGTTTCCCTCAAGGGCTCCGTGCTGGCCAGTGACGCGTTTTTTCCCTTTCCCGATGGTCTTGAGGCCGCGGTGGAGGCGGGCGCCCGGGCGATCATTCAACCCGGGGGTTCGAACCGAGACGAGCTCGTCGTGGAGGCCGCAGATCGCTTGGGAGTCCCGATGATCTTTACGGGCGTGCGGCATTTTAGGCACTAGATCAGGCACACAAGTCAGGCACCGACGCCCGGTACCGAAGCCAGGCACTGAGGGCCGGTTCAGGCGCTCGGGGTTCGACGTCCGTGGCCCGGCGGGTGTGGGTCCAGAGAGGCGTGCGGGGGGGGCGAGTCCCCCGGCGCGAATTCAACCGAAGGAGATGGTCGTTTGAAGGTGCTGGTCGTGGGCGGAGGAGGACGAGAACACGCGCTGGCGTGGAAGCTTGGCCAGAGTCCCCGGGTGGATTCGGTGCTGGCGGCTCCGGGAAGCGCCGCCATGGAAGCCCTGGCCGAGTGCCATCCCCATGTCTCGGTGGGGGACCTCGACGCGGTGGTGAAACTGGCCCGGGAGCAGGGTGTGGGTCTGGTGGTTGTGGGTCCCGAAAATCCCTTGGCGGCCGGGATCGCCGACCGGCTGCGCGCCGAGGGAATCGCCACCTTCGGTCCGTCGGCTGCTGCGGCCCAGCTCGAGGGCAGCAAGGCCTTCGCCAAGGACTTCATGGAGCGCCATGGAATTCCCACTGCTAAGCATCGGGCTTTCGAGGACCTCTCCCCAGCGCTTGAGTACGTGGCTCAGCTCGATGGGCGCTGTGTCATCAAGGCCGACGGTCTGGCGGCGGGCAAGGGCGTGGCCATGTGTGAGTCGACGGCGGATGCCGAGCGCGCCCTACGAGAGATGATGGAAGATCGGCGCTTCGGCGAGGCCGGGCGCCGGGTGGTCATCGAGGATTGGCTCGAGGGTGAAGAGGCCTCGTACTATGCCATCAGCGATGGCGAGCGCTTTGTCACCCTGGCGGCGGCCCAGGACCACAAGCGCTTGCTCGATGGAGATCGGGGCGAAAATACCGGCGGGATGGGGGCGTATTCGCCGCCGCCGGTGGTGGACCAGGCGGTCGAAGAACGAATTCTCGAACGCGTCGTGCGGCCCACGATTCGCGGCATGGCCGAGGAGGGGCATCCCTATGTGGGGGTTCTCTTTGTGGGTCTGATGGTGGATGCCGCAGGCGATCCCCAGGTGATCGAGTTCAACGTTCGCTTCGGCGATCCCGAGACTCAGCCCCTGGTGATGCGCATGGAGGGGGATTTCGCCGAACTGCTTGAGAGCGCGGCTCGGGGCGAACTCGATCCGGCGGCATCGATGGGTTGGGGGGAAGCGGCGGTCTGCGTGGTCCTGGCTTCGGGTGGATATCCGCGAACCTACGCAACGGGTTTTCCGATTTCCGGGCTCGAGGCGGCCGAAGCCCAAGAGGGTGTCGTGGTTTTTCACGCGGGCACTCGGCGGGGGGCTGCGGGTGGCTTCGAAACCGCGGGGGGTCGGGTCCTGGGGGTGACCGCCCGGGGCGAGTCCGTTCAGGTGGCCCGGGATCGGGCCTATGCGGCGGCGGCGGCGATCGAATTCGAAGGCGCCCACAAACGGTCGGACATCGCGTTCCGTGCCCTCGGCCGATCGTGATGGGCCCGGCCCGCTCGTGATGCCGTCCTCGACGACTCCCCCGAATTCCCAGGCCCCGGCTGGCTCGGCGCCTCTTCGCGAAGGGGTGCAGGCAGCGCTCGAAGTTCTGGCCGCCGAGGGTTGCGTGGCCTTCCCCAGCGAAACAGTGTGGGGCTTGGCCGGATCGGCGCGCTCGGTCGCGGCGATTTCGGCCCTGGCCACTTGGAAGGGGAGGGCGGACGACCAGCCGATTTCGGTGCTGGTTTCTGGAGAGGCGGCTTTGTTGGCCTACGGTTTTGAGATCAGCCCCTTGGCCCGAACGTTGATGAATCTGTTCTGGCCCGGCCCGTTGACCTTGGTTTTGCCCTGCCGCGCGGCATTCGCCCCGGGCATTGCGCGTGGGGACGGGAGCGTCGGCGTGCGCTGCAGTTCGCACCCCGTGGCGGCCGCGCTGGTGGTGGCCGCCGAGTCGTCGGGTCTCGGGCCGCTGACGGCCACGAGTTGCAATGCGAGCGGTGAGCCCCCGGCGCGAACCGAGGCCGAGGCCCGGGTGCTGTGTTCCAGTCGGCCCGGTGGGCCGTATCTACTGGCCCCAGGGGACCAAGACGCGGGATCCAGTGAACCCTCGACGGTGCTCGACCTTGTCGCCGTCCCTCCCCAGATTTTGCGCGAGGGCGGCGTCAGCGTGGCTACCCTCCGGCCCTTGCTGGAAACTTCAAATGCGAAACCGGGGCGGGAATTCGCCGAGCCCCACAAAGGAGAGACCCCCGGATGACCGCGATCCGTCCCTTTAACGCGCTGCGCTACGACGTCGACCGTGTTGACCTCTCAAATGTGATCGTGCCCCCTTATGACGTCATTGCCGCCGACGAGCGCAGCCTTTTCTTTGATAAAGACCCCCATAACGCCATTCGCTTCGAGTTGACTCGGGAAATCGCCGATGAAGCCGGAACGGATTATTCCGACATCGCGGAGACCCTCGCCGCGTGGCGGCGCAGTGGGGTGCTGATTCAAGATTCGCAGCCGGGCTATTACGTGCTTCGTCAGCGTTTCACGGCGCCCGACGGCGAGGTCCTCGAACGCGTGGGGTTCTACGGTGAACTCGGTCTCGAGGAGTATGACCGCCGGGTGATCCTGCCCCACGAGCGCACACTGGCAGGCCCTAAGGCCGATCGGCTGAAATTGCTGCGGGCGGCCCGAGCCAACCTCTCCAGCGTGTTCATGCTCTACGAGGATCGTGAACAGGTCATCGCGGGTTGCCTTCAGTCGGCCTTCGACGAACCGGGGGGGCCGTTGGGCCGGGCTCGGGACGAAGCGGGGGTGGACTATGAGCTTGCCCGGCTCACGGGTGAGCAGGTCGTTCGCACGGTTCAGGATTTTCTCGCCGATCGTCCCTGTGTGATCGCCGATGGCCACCATCGCTACGAGACCGCCCTCGAATACAGGCGTGAGCAACGCCGCGCCCTGGGCGATGAATCGGGGGGAGCGCCCTTTGATTCGACTCTCGCCTACTTGGCCAACGCCTATGCGCCCGGGAGCCTGCTGCTTCCTATTCACCGCGTGGTCCGCGAAGTGCCTGCCCCGGACGCACGGGGGTGGGCCCAGGCGATGCCCGGATGGAATTGCCGCTCGGTGACCGCTCCCGGGGACGCGCGGGCAGTGTCGGCCCTGGCCACCGAGACCCTGGCCAAAGAAAGCGGCCGGATGGCCTTCGTGGCGGACGCCGGAGCGGGAGAACTCCTCGTCTTTACCCGGGACGAGCCCCTGGGCGAGGCCCTGGTGGTTCGGGTGCTTGAGGAGGAAGTGATCGGTTCGGTTTTTGGGCTGTCCACCGAAGACATTCGGAACGGCGCGGTCGGCTTTCCCAAGAGCGCCGAGCGAGCCGCTCGGGACGTTCGCGAGGGATTTGGTACCGTGGCGCTCTATCTCAACCCACTGAGCCCCGACGATGTATTTCGTGTCACCGGGGCCGGGGAAGTCATGCCCCAGAAGTCCACCTTCTTTTACCCAAAGATTCCCACCGGGATGGTCTTTCGCCTGCACGAGAACTCGGCGTGAGTGCTCGCGGCGCGGGCCGCCGCAAATCAGAGCTGCGCACCCTGGGCGGGGTTGTCGGTTCGGTACTGGAGGATCTGGGCCTGGGCGAGGTCGCCCGAGCCGCTCGGGTCGTTGAACACTGGGCGCATGCGGTCGGGCCCGAAGTGGCCAGTCATTCCCGGCCCGAAGGCTTGCGCCAGGGGGTACTGGAGGTCAGCGTGGATTCCAGCGTCTGGTGCCAGCAGTTGCAGATGCTGCGCCCAAAGTTGCTGGAGGCGCTGCGCGAGGCGCTGGGCGAAGAGGCACCAGAGGATCTTCGCTTTAGGGTCGGCTACAATCCGTCCGCCTGAACCGAATTTGAAAAAACCGGAGGATCGCCCATTGGATGGACTCGACCGCACAAGCAGCGACGACCCGGGAGGTCCTGGGTTGGAGTGCGATTTCTGCCAGGTTCGGGTGGCGAGCGTTCGCCGGGTAGCCCTGGATGGGGATTACGAGCGGTTGACCACCCCTCACTCGGTGCGGTACGCCTGCTCGGACTGCTTTGAGGTGAAGGACCGTGCTCGGTTGGGCCTCGCGCCGCCCGGTTGACCCCACGAGGACGATCTTCTAGGCTCCGCGGCCCTTGTCTAGGGGAGTCCGGAAGGGGTGCCGATTCGAGCCCCTCGGATTCGCTGAACGCTTTAATCTAAAAGAGGAAATTCCGCTCATGGTGAAGATTCGCCTGACTCGGGCGGGTTCGAAGAAACGCCCCTTCTATCGAGTGACCGCCATCGATGAACGCAAGCAGCGAGACGGCCGTCCTCTGCAATTTCTTGGAACCTACGACCCCAAGCCCGACCAAGAAGATGTGAACCTCGACATCGAGGGAATCGAGGCGTGGCTCGCCAAGGGGGCGCAGATGAGTGATACCGTGCGCAGCCTTGTTAAACGTGCCCGTCAACGGGCCGTGGCCGCGGCGGGGGTCTCCTGATGGCGACCGCCGAAGAGCGTGGTGCCGAGCTGATTCGTTTCGTGGCGAGCGCATTGGTTTCCGCCCCAGACGAAATTAACGTGGTGGTGGCCGAGGACGGAGTCCTCGAGCTTGAAGCGAACGAGAGTGATCGGGGGCGAGTCATCGGCCGGCAGGGTCGCGTGGCGAAGGCCATGCGAGCGCTGCTCGCCAGGACGCCGGGTTGCTCGGATTTGCAACTCGAAATCGTCGACTGAAGAACTCTGGGCCTTGGCTCGGAGTTCTCGATTCCCGCTCTCGTTTTTCAAGCGCGGTTTTCAATCTCCGTTCTCCATTCTCCCGACTCTCGGCCCCATTTCCGGCCTGGGTGAGCTAGTCCCCGCTTCGCATTCGCCGGGTGTCGTTCGTTCTTTGTGGGCGGCGCGCGGCCGAGGAACCATCTTTGGAGATTCCTGTGGCTGATCCCTTGCGTGTTGAATTGGGCCGGATTGTGGGCGCACACGCGCTTGCCGGGCAGGTTCGCGTGCGCTGGTTTGGCGATGGCCCCGAGAATCTGCTGCGGGCGGATTTTCTTTTTCTTGGAGACAGCCGAGAGGATCCCGAAGCCCGTCGCTACGCGGTTTTGGGAGGGGGGAGTGGCCGATCCGGGGAGGTCCGGCTTCTCCTGTCGGGCGTGGAGGATCGAAACGCCGCGGAAGCGCTGCGGGGTTCGCTGATTTTGGTCGACCCCGGGGTTCTTGAACCCCTTGGCGACGATGAGTTCTACTGGCACGAACTGGTGGGGTGTCGGGTGCAGACCGAGGCCGACGAAGAGATTGGAGTGGTTCGAGAGCTCTGGAATACGGGGAGCCACGACGTCTTGGTGGTGGCGGGTGCCCGGGGGCAAGTGTTGGTGCCAACCGCTCGGGAAATCATGAAGCATGTGGATCTCGCGGAGAGGCGAATCGTGATCGAGGTGCTTCCCGGTCTGCTGGGCGAGGAGGACTGAAGATGCTCGAAATCGATGTCCTGACCCTCTTCCCCGAACTCTTTGACCCCTTTGTGGAGACGGCTTTTGTGGGCCAGGCCCGGGCAAAAGGGCTGGTCGAGGTGCGAGTCCACCCCCTTCGCGACTGGGCTCGAGACCGTCATCGCAGCGTTGACGACACCCCATACGGGGGCGGACCCGGCATGGTGATGACCCCCGAGCCGCTAATTCCCGCGATCGAAGCGCTCGCCGGTCCGGCCGGACCCGGGCGGAAGTGTCGGGTGGTCGCCCTGTCACCCCAGGGCCGTCCGCTGGATCAGGCCCGCCTGGAGACGCTCGTGGACGAGAAACGGCTCGTCTTGGTCTGTGGGCGTTATGAGGGATTCGACCAACGCGTGCTCGACCTGGCAGTGGACGAGGAACTCTCGGTGGGTGACTACGTGCTCTCGGGAGGCGAAATCCCCGCCATGGTCGTGATCGAGGGCCTGGTGCGATTGGTTCCCGGGGTGCTGGGAAATCCAGAATCGACGCAGATCGAGTCCTTTGGGGGAGATCTTCTGGAGGGTCCGCAGTATACTCGGCCGCCAGAATACCGAGGCCATGGGGTTCCGGATGTGCTTCTTTCGGGCGACCACGCTGCGATTGCGCGTTGGCGTCAAGAAGAAGCAGTGCGGCGAACCCGGGAACGAAGGCCTGATTTGCTTGGCCGGAGTCGAAACGAATCAAACGACGGCTGAGTTGGGTTCGGCCCAGCCGCATCAAGCGAAGAACGAGCACCTGCAGAGAGGGAAGCAAGCGATGAGAAGCCTGGACTTTGTCGAGAAACAGACCCAACGCCGGGACCTGCCGCCATTTCGGGTCGGTGACGCCGTGCGTGTACACGTCCGGGTCAGAGAGGGCGACAAGGAGAGAATTCAGGTCTTCGAGGGCTTGGTGATTCGTCGGCGAGGCGCTGGAAACGGCGAGACATTCACCGTGCGCAAGGTGACCAGCGGCGTTGGGGTAGAGCGGGTCTTCCCGGTCCAGTCTCCACTGGTGACCAAGGTCGACATCAAAAGCCGCGGCTACGTGCGCCGTTCACGGCTCTACTACTTGCGCGACCTCTCGGGCAAGAAGGCCCGTCTCCACAGCAAGGTGCGCGATCTCTCGGATCTAATTTCCGCAGACGCAGTGGACGAGCGCGATGCCGTGGTGCCGGAGGAGGAATCCCCGGAGCCCGAGGCCGTTGCGAGCGGCGAGGGCTCGGAGACCAGCGAGTCGGGTGGGGAATTGCGAGGCAAGGCGCGCAAGCGGGCCAAGGCCCAGGAGAAGGTCGAGCGGATGAAGAAGCTGAGTGCTTCCGACGCCAAGCGCGCCGCCAAGAAGGAGGCCGAGGAAGCCAAGCGCGCCGCCGAAGAAGCGGCTGCTGCCAAAGCCAGCGCAGAAGAAACGAAGGAAGGTTCGGAGGACTGATTCGCCGAGCCGAGCCTTCAGGGCTCGGAGGTCCCTTCTCGGGAGTAGTCGTCCTCCAGGCGAACCACGTCGTCGAGTTCCGGCGTCGATACCTCCACCAACTCGACGGGGTCCTCTAGGGCCTCGAAGCGGTGGCGGCGGCCGACGGGAATCCTGGTTCCCTGCCCGGGATCCAGATCGTGAATTTCAAGCTCGCCGGCGGAATTTTCCAGGTGCAGCCGCAGCGTGCCGCGCAGGACAATGAGGGATTCGTCCTTTCGCTCGTGGTACTGGAGCGATAGCCGTTGGCCCGGGTTGACGGCGATGATCTTGCCCACGTAACGGTCCGTTTCGGCCCAGATCAATTCGTGGCCCCAGGGCTTGTCGACCCTTCGCGGTGATTCTCCTGCCAAAGCACACGCCTCCTCGAGCTTGCATTGATTGATCCCGGAGCCTAGCGATGTCGATGCCCATCACCAGAGGCGCCGGTGACCTCGGGGCGGTTCGTCGGCCTCGAATGCATTTTCGAAGTGGCGAAGTCGCCACTGGTCGGGCTCGCCGCTCCGGGCCTCGACCTGCCAGGCGACCACGTCGATTCGGGCTCCCTCGACCCCGCGCCCGTGTTCGCGCAGCCAAGCTCTTGCGCCGGTAACCAAGCGCGCCTGTTTGCCGGCATCGACCGCCAGTTCGGGCGGTCCGAAACGTCGACTGCGGCGAGTCTTGACTTCGACGAAGACCAGTGTGCGCCGGTATCGAACGACCAGGTCGAGTTCGACACCGCCTGCACGGACGTTGCGCGCGATGATGCGGTACCCTTTGGACTTGAGGTAGAGCTCGGTTCGGGCCTCTCCTTCGGCGCCTAGGGCGAGATGAGCCCCGGGTGGCCGGCGGAGCTTTCCGGCAGGGGCGCTGGACTCGAACGGGTGCCTGGGCTGGGCCCCAGTCTGAGTAGCGGACTGCGTAGTGGACCGAGTGGTGGACTGAGTAGTGGACTGAGTAGTGGACCGAGTCGGGCGGTCGGACTTGTTGGACCGGTCGGACTTGTTGGAAATAGCGGACTGGTTGGAAGAGGTTTGGCGAGATCCGGTGGGCGGTTGAGGGCTCACGATGAACTCCGCGGGACCGCATCGGGATGAGGCACGAGGATAGCCCATGGGCACGGTCCAGGTGGTGGCGACGCCGATCGGAAACCTCGAAGACATAACCCTGCGCGCCCTGCGCGTACTGGCCGAGGCCGATCGCATCTACGCCGAGGACACTCGCCGAACCCGGGTGCTGCTGGAGCACCACGGGATTGCGACCCGGGCTGTATCCCTCCATAGCCGCAACGAGGAAGGGCGGATTGGCGAAGCGCTCGAGCGACTGGCCCGGGGCGAAAAACTGGCCATCGTCTCCGACGCCGGAACGCCTCTGATTTCTGACCCCGGGGCTCACCTGGTGGCGGCTGCGGCCCAAGCAGGATTTCGCGTGGAACCCATCCCGGGCCCTTCGGCCGTTCTCGCAGCGCTCTCGGTTTCGGGGCTCCGTGCCCATCCGTTCACCTTTGTGGGTTTCCTGCCGCGCAGGGGTGGGGGGCGTCGGCGTCTCCTTGTTTCGCACCGCGAACGCCCGGAAGCTCTGGTCATCTTCGAATCGCCCAATCGAATCGCCGACACGCTGAAGGATCTCATCGAGGTTTTCGGCCCCGAGCGAAAAGCCTGCGTGGCTCGGGAATTGACCAAGTTGCACGAGGAGGTTGTGCGCGGGACGCTGGTTGATCTGGCCGCGCGCTTTGCCGAGGGCGCTCGGGGCGAGGTCACCCTGATTATCGAAGGCGGGGAGGGCGCGGAGTTGTCCCTTGCTCAAGCTCCCCTGGACGAAGTGGAACTCGGGCTTCGTCTGGAGGCGCTGGTCCGGGAGGGGCGCCGACCGCGGGAGATCGCGGCGCTCTTGGCCCCTGTCTCGGCTCTGCCGCGCCGGGAACTCTATGCCCGCGCGGTGACCGCACGGGAAGCTTATCGGGCCCCGAATGACGAGACGGAGGGCACTCCGTCTTGAAGCAACCCAACCGCTTCGGGCGCTTCGTGCGCACCGTGGGCCACCTCGGCCCAAGGCAAGCCCTTGCCCAACTCGTGTATGGGTTTCGGGGCTTGCGTCCGCCGCGCCCAGCCCAGGGCGAGTCCCCGAAACTGCTGGGCGGTCTCCTTCCTGTGGCCTTTCTGCCCGGGCCAGCCCATGCGCGCTGGCACGCTTCGGGCGAACTGGAACTGATCGGTCGACGGGTGGACTTTGCGGGGGGTGTCGACTGGGCATTCACCGGGGAGGGGCTGCTTTGGCTCTACCATCTGCACCAATGCGATCACTTGCGCGGGCCCCAGATTTTACCCTCCCAGCGGTTGAGCTCAATGCTGGCCTGGGTGCGCGATTGTTCGGGGGGTTCGGGATGGGACCCCCATCCCACGAGTCTTCGCATTCTGAGCTGGGGCAAAATTCTTCTGACACCCGGCGCCATCGAGCCCAGTGAAGACGAGGCTGCCCTGATCTGCGGATCCCTGGCCCGGCAACTGGACCACCTCGACCGGAACCTCGAATTTCGGCTGGGCGCCAACCATCTGCTTTCCAATCTGGTGGGAATGGTGTTTGGTGGTCTGCTCTTCGAGGGGAGCCGGGCCGACGCCTGGCTGGGGCGAAGCGCCATGCTGTGCGATGAACTCGCCGCTCAGTTTGGCTCCGACGGCGCCCATCAGGAACGGAGCCCGATGTACCACGGGCTGCTGCTAGAAAACCTGCTTGATCTTCTGAATCTCGCCCGCGCTCGGCCCGAGCGCGTGCCCCATGGTCTCTTGGAGGCCCTCCAAGCGACCGCGGCTGCAGCTTTGGGCGCACTTTCGGTTTGGCGGCATCCCGATGGCGAGATTGCGCTTTTCGGTGACTCGGCGTTTGGGATCGCTCAGGCCCCGGATTCGCTTGTGGAGTATGGACGTGTCCTGGGTCTGACTCCGCGGCCACTCGGGACGCCAGGCCTGCTCGAGGCGGCGGGCTTTGCTCGCCTCGAGGGGGGCGGCTTCGCACTCGCAGTGTCCCTGGGAGGCCCGGCGCCGGCCCACCAGCCCGGACACGCGCACTGCGATGCCCTGGCCTTTGAACTCGCATGTCGCGGCCAGCGGGTGGTTTGCGATACCGGGGTCTATGCCTATCTACCCGGCGAACGCCGGACCCTCGCGCGGGCCACTCGCTCCCACGCGACGCTGGAGATCGGGGGAGAAGAGCAGGCGGAAATATGGGCAGCCCATCGGGTGGGTGGCCGCCCCCAGGTGGCGGTGGTCGACTATCGGGCGGGTCAGTGGCTCGAGGGAACCTGCATTTCGTGGTCGACCCCGGGCACGCTTCACCGGCGCCGCTTTGTTCTGGAGGACGGCGTGCTCGAGATCAGGGACGAGTTGGAAGGGGAGGTTCAGTCCGCTGTGCTGAGCCTGCCCCTGGCCCCGGGCATCGAGCCGCGCCTCAACCAGGATTCGGACGGGGCTGCCCAGGCCCACCTCGACTTGCCCCAAGGCGGACATCTCCGGGTGGCGTTGCCCGTAGGAGTGGACTGGCGAATCGAACGAATCCCCTACTACCCCGAATTCGGGAAAGAGGTCACACGCGCCTGTCTTGTAGGCGAGGCCGCGGCCTTCGAGTCGGGCACCTGGCGCTTCGTCCTCGCGGATTGAGCCGGGACCCGGAACCGATTAGAAAAGCGCCTCCAGGCCCGCTTCGTCCAGGACTTCCACGCCCAGGCGTTGGGCCTTTTGGAGCTTGCTGCCGGGGTTTTCGCCCGCTACAAGAAAACGGGTTTTTTGGGAAAGCGACCCGAGCACCTTGCCCCCGGCGGCTTCAATGCGCCGCTTGAAGTCGGGGCGGGGAGAACTCAGGGTGCCGGTCAGGACAAAGCTCAGTCCAGCCAGGGCGCCCGAGGAATCGATCTTGACGGGTTGGGCGGGGGCCCACCGGACTCCCAATGCACGCAGGCGATTGACCTCGTCGGTGTTGCCGTCGTCGCCAAAGAATCGGACCACGCTCTCGGCGATCACGGTTCCCACACCCTCGACCTTTTCAATTTCGCCCGCGCTCGCCGCCATGAGGGGGTCGAGGTCACCGAATTCTCCGGCGAGGAGTTCGGCCATGGTCGAGCCCACGTGGGGGATCCCCATGGCGATGAGGAAGCGGGGGAGGCTGGTTTCCCGGGCGCTGGCCAAGCTGGCGACCAGGTTGGCGGCCGATTTTTCGCCCATCCGTTCGAGACCTTGGAGCGCCTCGACCTCGAGGGCGAAGAGATCCGAAAGTCTGCCCACCAGGCCACTTTCCACCAGTTGGTCGACAATCTTCTCGCCCAGGCCATCCACATCGAGTGCGCCACGCCCGGCCAGGTGTCGGAGGTTGTTCTTGAGTTGGGCGGGGCAATCGAGGTTCGGGCAGCGTGTGACGGACTCACCGTCGAGGCGAATGGTCGATCCGCCGCAGATCGGGCAGGCCTCGGGCAGGCTGTAGGGCTTCAGTCGATGGCCTGCTTGGAGGCGCTCCTCGCGCTCCTTCAATAGAACGCGAACGATCTGGGGGATGACATCGCCGGCCCGCTGAATGACCACTGTGTCGCCGATCCGGATATCCTTGCGATTGATTTCGTCCTGATTGTGGAGCGTGGCATTGGAAACGGTGACACCTCCGACGCGGACAGGCTCCAGCTTGGCCACGGGGGTCAGCGCCCCGGTGCGGCCCACCTGGACATCGATTTCCTCGACTCGGGTGCGGGCTTGTTCGGGGGGAAACTTGTAGGCGATGGCCCAGCGCGGCGATCGAGAGAGGCTGCCCAGGGAATCCTGCAGATCGAGGCGGTTGACTTTGATGACGGCCCCGTCGATCTCCACATCAAGGGCGCTTCGCCCAGCGAGCAGTTCCTCGTAGAAGTCGATCACGCTCTCGAGTCCCCGGCAGGTTCGGCATTCGGGTGATACGAGAAATCCCCAATTGCCGAGTGCTTCCAGGTTCTCCCACTGGGTGGTGCTCCCAGGGGGGGCGCCCTCGGCCAGGGCATAGGCGCGGAATTCAAGGGAGCGCAATCGGTTGTGGTCGATGTCATGGATTTGGCGAAGTGAGCCGGCGGCGGCATTTCGGGGATTGGCAAAGGGCTCGAGTCCGGGAGCACGGCGTCCGGCGTTCAGCTTCTGGAACGCCTCTTGGCGGGTCCGACGCCCCGCGTTGAGATTCTGGAATGCCTCCAAGGGAAGAACAACCTCACCGCGTACGGAAAGAAACTCGGGCGGGGGGTTGCCGGGGTGGCTCAGCCGTTCAGGAATCGAAGGGATTTCCCGGAGATTGGCAGAAACGTCTTCGCCGACTCGGCCATCTCCTCGGGTGAGCCCGTGGCTGAAGCGGCCGTCCCGGTAGACGAGTTCGACCCCCGACCCGTCGAGTTTGGGCTCGGCCACGTAGTCGAGGGGGTCGTCGCGCCCGAGCATTCGCCGGATTCGCTGGTCAAAGGCACGCAACTCATCGGCATCCATCGCGTTGTCGAGGGAGAGCATCGGCGTTTTGTGGGGTGCGGTGGCAAATCCCGTTCCCACAACCGGGGCGCCCACCCGCTGGGTGGGAGACTCGGGTCGCTGAAATTCCGGATGTTGCTCCTCTAATGCGCGGAGTTCCCGCAGGAGCCCGTCGTACTCGGCGTCGCTGACCTCGGGACGATCGTTTTGGTAGTAGGCGGCATTGTGCCGCTGGATTTCGGCGGAGAGGGCCTTGATTCGGCGTTCTGGGCTTTCGAGTTCGGAATCCGCCAAATATGCGTTCCTGAAGAAGAACCCAATTAAAGTCCGCGCTTCAAAAGGGCGATAGAGAGGGTTAGTTAGGAGTTCGCTGCCCGACCTGGCGCGGACAGGAAAGATACCACGCCTACTGGCAGCAGAGAGAAGGCGATTTGAGTCGACGAAAGTTGGCTGGAGCAAGCGAGAATGAAAGCGGTTCCGGGGGAGAAAATCGCATCCATTGCTGATGTTGTCGACGAGGGTCTGGCCCTCTGTCGAGAGGGCCGAATCTGGTGGGCCTCGGACCGAATGGCGGTCCTGCTTGGCTGCGCTTCGCCGGATTCACTGATGGGCGAGTCAATGATGGACCGCCTGAGGGACTCGGGCCAAGGTCTCCCGCGCCTGAATGGGCCTGGCGTTCGCTGTGCCCTGGGCAGCTCCGAGGGCAGCTCTGGCTCGTTGCAGGTGCACCGAATTCCGGTTCGCGCCGGAGAACTGTGGCTGGTGGGCGCCCTCGATGAAGACGCATCCGAAGGGGCCTTGGAAAGGTTTACCCATCGAGCTCTCGAACAGTCCAACCGTGAGGTCACTCGCTTGCGCGAGGAGTTGAAGCGGCAACAGGCCGAGCACGAAGACCTGCTGGCCGCCCTTGGCCACGAACTGAAGACGCCCCTCACGGTGATCGGAGGCTATAGCCGGCTGCTTTTGTCGCCCGAGGTCGGCCCCCTGAATACCGCTCAGAAGCATTACCTGTCGGAATCTCGAAAAAGCTGCAAGCGGCTGGATGAGTTCGTGGAAAGCCTGCTGGAAGTGTCCCCGATGGCAATGGTGGAGGGCGACTTGGCACTCGAGCCCAGGTGTCTTGAGACAGCGATTTCCCAATCCTACGGCGCGCTTGTTCCCCTCTTCAAAGAGAAGTCACTGACCTGTCAAATGAAAGTCGACCCCAGCGCCCAGCGAGCCGTCTTCGATGGAATTCGTGTCGGACAAGTACTCAATAACCTGCTGGGAAACGCCATTCGCTTTAGCAAAGTCGGTGGACGGATAGAGGTCGGAACTCGTCTGGGAGACAGACGTAAGGACGAATTCGTGGAGGTTTTCGTGGCGGACAACGGCGCGGGAATCGAGAGCGGCGAGCGAGATCGAATTTTTGAGCCCTATGTCCGGGGCGGTGACCAATCGGCCGATTCTGGGCTTGGCCTGGGGCTGGCAATCTGTAAAAGCATCGTCGATGCCCATGGCGGTTCGATCAGGGTGGAAGATGAACCCGGTGGTGGAAGTCGATTTGCCTTCACACTGCCACGCGTCGTGTCTGGGATCGATGAAGAAGAGGAGGAGATGGAAAATGGTTGATTTCCCGAAAAAAAGGCATTCGTTCGGCACTGGACGGAAGGTTGGAATGAACGACGAACATCGCCCGAAAATCCTAGTGGTTGACGACTCAGAGGGAATTCGGGGATACCTGACCAATCTCCTTGAGATTCGCGGCTACACGGTGACATGCGCTGAAAGCGGGGAGGCGGCCATCGCTATTCTCGAAGAGTCGTCCGCGATGCCAGACCTTGTGTTTCTCGACATCATGATGCCCGGATTGGGTGGAGTCGAGACTCTGCGCCGAATCCGCACGATCATGCCCGGTCTGTCCGTCGCGATGATTTCCGTGGTGGGTCGTGCTCCGACAATCGTTAATGCCATGAAACTTGGTGCGGTTGACTTTATTAGTAAGCCCTTTGAAGAGGAAGATATCGATCAGGTGCTGGATCGTTTCGTGCCGATCTCCAGCGAAGACGAACTCAACACCCAACGCGATGAAGGTGTGAATGAATCGGTCTGGGATAGTATCGCGATGTCCGAAATACGTTCGGTGATCGAGCAAATTTCGGATACCGATGTAACGGTATTGATCCAAGGAGAGAGCGGCGTAGGCAAGGAGATCGTCGCCCGCTCTGTCCACGAGGAGTCGACTCGCTCCGACGGTCCCTTCGTAAAAGTCAACTGTGCCGCCCTTCCCGAGGACTTGCTTGAGAGCGAACTCTTTGGGTATGAGAAGGGTGCGTTTACGGGGGCGTATGCTCGAAAGTTCGGCAAGTTCGAGTTGGCCTCGGGCGGAACTATATTTCTCGATGAGATCGGGGAGATGAGCGCTGGGCTACAGGCAAAACTCTTGCAGGTACTTCAGGACCGTCAATTTACTCGGCTCGGTGGAAACAAAGACGTCGATGTCAATGTTCGGATCGTTTGCGCGACCCACCGTCCGCTCCTGAAAATGGTTGCCGGAAATACATTCAGGGAGGATCTCTACTTTCGTCTGAATGTGGTGAATATACAGATCCCCCCCTTGCGCGAGAGGCGCGAAGAGATCGATGACTTGGTTGATACTTTCCTTGACCGCTATGGACGTAAATACGGTCGTCCTACAAAAGGCGTGTCCAGCGCGATGCGGACGGCGCTCAGGAATTATGCTTTTCCAGGCAATGTCCGAGAGCTTGAAAACATGGTGAAGAGAATCGTGGTGCTGGGGGGCGAGGACTCAGTTCTGGTTGAACTAATCGAGCGAGAGGCCAGCCAGCGCGATTCGGATGCTGGATTCGAGGCATTTCTGGAGGAGGTCAAGGCCACGGCCGGGGAGATTCCCCTGCGTGAAGTGGGCCGTCGAGCCGCAATGGAAGTCGAGCGAGAGGCCATCGATCTGGCGCTTCGGGTGACGGACTGGAACCGGAAAAGGGCGGCCGAACTGCTGGGCGTCAGCTACAAGACGCTTCTCCATAAGATTCGAGAGTGCGACCTCGTCGCCGAAATCTAAAACTCGTCTCCAATACTGCTTCCCGCTTCCCGCTTCCGCTGCCCGCCCTATAATGGCGCCGGATACGAGAACCGGAGGCCATGGGGTTGAGATTCGTCGTCGCGATGGGGGGAACGTCAACCTCGGTGCAACCGATCGTCACTCCCCGTTTGGGCCCGGGCCCACCGGAGGGCAATTGATGCTGGCCGGTCGCCGCGTCCTGATAGATGCCTCCATGGTTACACAGGGAGGTGGCTACACCTACTTGGTGAACATTGTTCCTCTGCTGGCAGCGGCGGCGCCAAAAGCAAAATTCCTTGTATTGGTTCGCAGTCCATCGTTGATCCGGGCGATCGCACCCGCCGAGAACGTCGAGATTCGAGCACTTCCGGTCAGGGGACTACTCGGCCGATTTGCCTTCCTGGTGTTTTCGTCGGCCAAGTTAACGAAGGGCTGGGGCGCGGATGTTTATTTCTCCGTGGCCGAGTATGCGCCGCGGGCTTCCTCTTGCCCGGTGGTTGTCTCGCTTCGCAATGCCAACATTTTCACGACTCTTGACTTGGGCTGGGGGCCCTATCAGAAAACCCGCCTCAGGCTGCTCGGCTACCTGGCCCGGGCGGCGGTAAAATCCGCATCGCGGGTGATATTCGTCAGTCGGGACTCCGCCGCGTGGATGGGGGACGCGGCGAAGGTGGTCCCGGACAAGCGCGTGGTGATCCATCATGGGGTGGACGTCGAACGTTGGCGCGAAGAAATGGCTAGGGAACCCCGTCGAGGGTCTGTCGGAATTCTCACGCTGAGCAGTGTCTATCGATACAAGAATTGTGTCCGGTTGGTGGAAGCCTATTGTGAATTGGCGCGAAGAGTCCCCGATCTTCCACCACTGACGATCGTGGGGGACGACCAGGATTCCCGCCATTCCGAGCACCTGAGGCAGGCGCTCCGAAAAGCGGGAAGCCTTGCCGAGCGCATTCGCTGGGTCGGTGCTGTTCCTTACGAGGAAGTTGTTGCCTATTACCGGGACGCGGTTCTCTTTGTTTTCCCGTCCTACCTCGAAACCTTCGGCCACCCGCTTCTCGAAGCCATGGCGGCGGAACTCCCGGTGGTCGCCGCGGACATCCCTGTTTTTCGTGAGATTGCCGGGGATTCAGCGGTCTACGTGGACCCCTTCGATGTGAAGGCAATGGCCGACGGGATAGGGGAAGTGCTCGCCAATCCTGAACTGGCCAGAAAAATCGTTGACTCCGCCCACGTGCGCGCCCGGGATTTCACTTGGGAAATCACTGCCGATCGGGTCATCGCATTGCTTGAAGACGTGATTCATCAAGGTTGAACACGAAATCCATGGCTGCGGCACCGGGGGCAGCGGTTTCAGGATTCCGTGGCCATCTTCGCGAGGGATTCGTTTCGCCCCATGGAGCCTTCCAGGACAATTCTTACCCACAGTTCAAGCCACAGGATCAGCCAGAGACGGGTGTCATGTTCGGCTTTTCCGGAGCAGTGCTCAGCGAGGTAGAGTTCGACGCTCTCCGGATTGATCCAGCCCATCGCGGCGCAGCGACTGTCGCGCATCAGCGTGCGAAGCAGAGTCGCGAGCTGACCACGCCACCAGATATTCATGGGCATGGCGAAGCCTAGTTTGGGGCGGTAGATGACCTCGGGTGGGACCTGGCGCGCCGCGATGTGCTTGAGAATCCACTTCCGGGTGCCCCGATGCAACTTGTAGTCATCGGGCAGAGTCCATGCGGATTCGACGAAGTGATGGTCGAGCATTGGCGGCCGAACTTCCAGGGATGCGGCCATGCTGGCGACATCGACCTTGACTAGGTAGTCGTCCGCGAGTTGCACCTCGAAATCGTCGTAGAGAGCCTGTTGGAGAACCGATGCTTTGGTCAAAGAGAGAGGTCTTCCAGTTCGGCAGGCCACGACATCGTGGTCGGTCGTCACGGTTTTGAAAGCATTCCCGAGAAGAGTCTCGCGATGGTCGAACCAACTCTGAGAGTTGGTGTAACCCGCTCCCGGTGTCGCGAGTGAAAGTCGATTCATGGCGGAAAGACGCCGTGCGAGCCCCTCGCCACCTAGGCGCCCCATGATGTTTGCGACATGGGGAACTGCCCTCTGGCGCAGGGGTTCGGGAATGATTCGGCCGAAGAGCGAGGCGTAGACAAGGGATGCGGGACGCCAATAGCCCGCGAACGATTCATCACCCCCGTCCCCGGAAAGAGAGACCTTGACGCTTTCTCTTGCCATGCGAGATACCAGATGAGTAGGGATGGACGACGAATCTCCGAAGGGTTGGCCGTATTGCCAGACGAGTTCCGGAAGGATCTCCAGGATCGAGTCGGCCCGGAAGATCAGTTCGTGATGTGTTGAGCCGATGTGTTGGGCCACGCTTCGCGCAAACGGAAGTTCGCTGAACGCTTGCTCCTCGAAGCCGACTGAAAACGTATCGATGCTCGGGCTGTGACGCGCCGCGATGGCCATGATGAGGGACGAGTCCACGCCGCCACTGAGGAAACCTCCGATGGGCACATCCGCAATCAGGCGGGCCTTTACGCTCCGCTCAAGGCCCTCTTCGATGAGTTCTTCGGCCTCTCCCAGGGCCATGCGTCGGGGACGTTTGTCCGGAAAATTCCAGTAGCGCTCGAGGGACGCTTCCGAGCGCCCTTCGATCACGGCGAAATGAGCGGGGGGCAGGCTTTCTACGCCCTTCCAGACTGTGTGGGGATGGGGAATGAAGGCATGGGAGAGGAAGCACTCGACGGCGTCCATCTCGACCTCAAGCTCACCGTTGACGATTTCGCGTAGTGCATTCAACGACGAAGCGAAGGCGAATACGCCGGGCTTTCGCAGTAGATAGAGTGGCTTTTCGCCGATTCTGTCTCGGCCCACCACGAGCCTTCGCCGGGGGGCATCCCAGATCCCAACCGCGAACATTCCGTCCAGGTGGGTGAAGAGGTCGGTTCCCCATTGCTCATAGCCGTGGACGATGACTTCGCTGTCGCAGTTTGAGCGAAAGTGATGCCCCGCGTCGATCAACTGCTCGCGGAGAGCGGCGAAGTTGTAGATTTCGCCGTTGTGCACGGCGTGGATCGAGCCGTCTTCGTTCGGAATCGGACATCGACCTGCCTCGCTGAGATCGAGGATGCTGAGGCGGCGATGGACTAGGCCGATGCCGGGCTCGACCAGGGCTCCATGGTCATCCGGGCCACGGCTCGCCATAGCGAGGGACATTCGGGACAGGGCCGCCTCGTCCGGGCGGCGGCGGTCGGCATACCAGACACCCCCGATTCCGCACATGCCGATTTCGCTCCAACCGTAGAGAGTCTGGCCCCGCAGGCCCTTTCAAGAACAAAATAGAGAGGTAGCGCCTGGCCCAGGGAACGTCGACACGCTGGGCGATGGACTGGAGCTTATTATGCTTCGCTGATAGCCACCGGGGCTCCGGTCCGAATGGATTCGAGAATCGCAAAGGTGACTCTCGACGTTGCAATCAGCTGTTCCAGGGTGAAGGGGCCTTCGCCACCCGAACGCACTGCGCTGAGTACTTCGCGTAGGGCCTCGGCCTGTCCCTTATCCTGGTTGATGTTCTTGACGCCCTCGGAGTTCTTCGACCCCATGATTCGGGTTTTTTTGAAATTCTCGCAGGTCGCGGTAATGCCGCCGGCGGAAGCCTCAAAGCGCTCCTTCGGGAGTTCGCTGGTGGTTTGGGCGAGATAGTGGATATTGGCGACGGAACCGTCGCGATACCGGATCAGGGCTGTGATGGAATCGTCGAGTTCGAAATTGTTGGAGAGGGCACTGGCAAAGACCTGAACCGGGGGTTGGCCCACGATGTGCCCGCAGAGGTCGACGAAATGGCAGGCTTCGCCGAGGATTCGTCCGCCGCCTTCCATGGGATCGGTGATCCATGTGCCCCGGGGTGTGGGGCCCGCAGCCACGGTGTACTGAATGTGGAGCGGTGCGGATCGGTTCTCGAAGGCCTCGATGAACGCACGCGTGTGTTGGGAAAACCGCCGGTTGTAGCCTACGGCAAGCAGGCTTCCGCTTTCGCGAACAGCCGCGGCGACTTCATCGACTTCAGCCGGAGTCAGCCCCAGGGGTTTCTCGAGCCAGACGGCCTTGCCGGCGCGAAGGGCCTCGGCTGCCCAGCGAGCGTGCAGATTGTGACGAGTCGCGACGAAGATGAGATCGACATCGTCAGCCTGGATAATATCGGCCGGGTCGGTCCCGCATCGCTCGAAGCCGAAGCGTTCGGCGGTTCGTTGGGCTGAGGGGCCGGTTGCTGTCACGAGGGAGGTTTTACGCAGGCCGGCATTCCCAGAGAGATGTGGCAAGAGAACGGCCTTGGCATAATTCCCGGCGCCCAGGAAGCCCACGCCGATATCCGATTTTGCCTTTCGCGGTGACGTGGAGCGAAGCGAGAGGGTCCGCGAGGGGCTTGAGGATGCGTCGTACCGAAATATGACAGCCAGGCTCGGTCGTTCGCCCTTTGCGAGTTGGACATAGGCGGTCTCGGCCTCGGAAAAATCGACGATCTCCGCGTCGAGCTTATCCATATGAATGGCCTCGCGGTGGGCCAGGGCAAGGACCGCCTGGAGATTTCGATTTTCAGTCCAGCGCACGTAGGGAAGGGGGTAGTCGAGACCGAGTTCCTCGTAGCGCCGGTCGTAACGGCCGGGGCCGTAGGACATGCTGAGTCGAAGCTCGAGTTCCTTCTCGTAGAAGGTTCGTCGGTCGAGTTCCAGTGGCATGGCGCCCACCACGACGACTCGCCCCTTGGGCCGACAGAGTTCTGCGGAGAGTTGAATGGGAGCGGAGTCGTTGGCCGAAGCGGTGACGAGGACGAAGTCGGCGCCGTAGCCACCGGTTGCCTCGTCCTTCCAGCCCGGAGGCAACCCATCGGGCTGGGCGCCCCACTCGGCGCCTTGCTCAAGGGCCTGTTTTACTCGGCGCTCGTCGATGTCGATTCCCAGCACTCGGCAGCCGTTGGACACGAGCAATTGAACGGCGATCTGGCCGATCAATCCGAGTCCGACGACGACCGCAACTTCGCCCAGGGCAGGCCCGGCCACCCGAATTCCCTGGAGCGCGATGGCGCCCAGGGTGGCGAACGCGGCCCGGTCGAGATCGAGTCCGTCGGGCACCCGGGCGACAAGGTTCTCGGGCACGCTGACCCATTCTGCGTGGTTTGCGTAGCCTGCTCCCGCACAGGCGACTCGGTCGCCCACGATGAAGTCGCTCACGCCCTCGCCGACGCCCATGACGACACCGGCGCACGAGTATCCCAGGGGTTGAGGAGAATCCAGGCGGTTGACCACGGTCCGGTAGGTGGGAAGCGGTCCCTCCTGACGAACCTTCCGCAGGACCTGGCTGACAAGGTCTGGCCGACTGCGGGCCTTGCCCAGGAGGGACTTCTTCGCGAAGTCCATGGCGATTTTCTCGGTTCCCGGCGAGACCACGGAGAAGTGATTCTGAACGAGAACCTGACCCGGCCCCACGGCGGGGGCGGGTACATCAACGAGCTGAAGTTCCCCGCTGCGGGCACTCTGAAGGATCTGTTTCACGTCGTGACCTCTTTGGATCCCGTCGCTCCGGGTACGTTCTTATCGGCGGCCGCCTCGATATGGTTGAGCCAGCCCGGGTGGGGCACAAATGGGCGGGGCGACTCAAGCTCGTCGAGAGGGTACACGCGAACCGATTCGGAAACCGTCTTGGCGGGTCGGCCGGCTTCGGCGATTTCGACGTCCTGGGCGCGTCGCACCCGGGTGACGCGCAGAGTCGAGGTGGCCATGGCCTCCTGGACCTTAGGGACACGGGTCGCGTCGAAGCCCATTAGCTGGATCGCGGCCAGATCCAGTGCGACGGGGTCGAGAGAAGCCAGGATTACCCCCAGGGGTACATCCCGGGGTGCCAGGGGCCCATTCATGTCTCCGGCGACGACTGCATCGAGGACGGTCAAGACCCGGCGGACGGGTTCCTCCGCCTCCAGGTGTTGCCCCCGAGCGTCGCTGTAGTAGACGCAGCGGTTGAGATCGCAGCACATCCGCCAGGTGGTTTGATTGCCGTGCCAGTTGCCCGCCCGAATGAAATCGTCACCGCGGGTTTTGAGTTCCGCTCGTCGGTAGGCCCTGATTAGGGTCTTGCCCCAGTTCCTTGCGAGCAGGGCTCGCCCCCATTCGGTCAATCGGCTGCGGGTGCGGTCAACCAGGGCTCCGCCCGGGAATTCGTCGCCGCCTTCTGATACCGATCCTGCACAATGATGGGGGAGCCAGTTCTTGTCCCCGTTGATTCCCACCAGATTCTTGAGTGCCAGGGTCACTCCGGTCTTCTTGTGGGTCTTGAGCTTGGGCAGATTGACGATGAGGTCCGAGGAGAGAACGGTCTCGGAGAGCAGGTAGGCGTTGCGGCCGTGGGAGTGGTGTTCCGATGTGGGGGCCGGATCGTAGTCGGCACCGCGCATACGCGATGAGTCCAGGCCCGATCCCTCAAAGAAACTCTGCCTCCCAAGGTCGACTGCGCGGTAGCCCCGGGGATCGCCCGGCAAGCTCCGCCGGGAAACAATGACCCCGTCTTCGAAAATGACGGCCTCGCGTCGGAGGTCGATAATTTCGAGGTTGGCGCCCAAAGCTTTTTGGAAGTGATCGCGCATTGTGTCCAGACCGGCGATTCTTCGAATTGCCTCGAAGTCACAGTCCTGTTGAGGCGCTTCGGCGACGATCACACGGCCCGACGGACCCACCGCCAGGAAGGCGTAGTCCGCAACGGCTCGGAGGATTGCGCCGTGGGTAATGACACTTTCCACGCTGGCGTCGGATTCGATCTCGGAACGTGGGTTCCAATGTCGGATGAAATTGGGCTTGAGGACGATGGTCTGGCCCGGTGTCACAAGGCTTCCCAGAGGATTCCATTGGGAATCCCCGGCGCGGGTCGCGTCCAGACCGAGGGCGAGGAGCGCGCTCCGCACCGCCTCAAATATGCCGTTGACCGGTGGGGACGACCCTTTGCCGAGTCGCCCGGCGAGTTCCGGAGGTTCAAAGCCGGGGTGCCACGGAGCGTTCAGGCCGCGGTAGTGGTCGGGCCCGCGGGCGAGGCCTACGCGGATCATGAAGACGGCCTCCCGGGCCTGGATGAGGGGGTCAAGGCTGGCTCCGTACGGTTTTTGTCATGAAATCGAGCATCCGGAGTGCCAAGGTATCTCGCACGAATTCATCTTTCACCCACCGGCGCCCGGCGGCGGCCCGGCGTCTGGCCTCCTCGGGTTGCTGAGCGATAGCCTCCACGGCATCGGCCATGGCCTGGGGATCCTGAGGATCGATGACCCACCCGGCGCCGGCCTCTTCGGTCATGCGGCGGATTTCGCCCCGAGCCGCGACAATGACGGGTCTTTCCTGGGCGAGAAACTCGAAGATCTTCGATGGGATGACCGTTTCGAAAACCGGTAGATCCCGCAGGCAGACCAGCAAAATATCCGCGCTTGCGATCCAATCGGGCATCAGTTCCCGGGGCTGGAGCCCCAGTAAACGAACGTTGGTGATGCCCCGCTCCTGGATCATCGCTTCGAGTTTTGCGCGCTCGGCTCCGTCACCGATGATCAGGAACGCAATATCGCGTCGACTCTGAAGGATCTCAGCGGTCTCGATGACGCATTCCAGGCCCTGGGCAAGGCCAAGCGTTCCGATATAGGCGACGGCGGTTCGGCCTTCCAAGGCATATTCAGTTCGGAGTTTCTGGGATGCGGGCTGGGGACGAAACTGACGGGGGTCGATTCCGTTGTAGATGAGTTCGATCTTTTCCCGTGGATAGCCGGAGTCGGCGATGTGGTCGATGAAGGCCCGGGTATTAACGACGATTCCCGCCGAACTCATGTAGAGCCATCGCTCAAGTGCTTCAAGGGATCCCAGGGCAAATCCCTGTTGCAGTTGCCCCAACTCGACGATGGATTTCGGCCAGAGGTCACGGACTTCAAGCACGAAGGGGAGGCGTTTGATTCGTGCGATCACGGCTCCCGCGAGCCCGCAGAAGAACTGGGGGGTCGTTGCCAGGACCAGGTCGGGGTTCCTGACCCGCTTGGACGCGATCACTGCCGTTACACCGAAAAGTACGTAGTTCAGGATTCGCTTGGCGAAGCCGGCATTGGCCGCGAGGAACATCCAAGTTCGGATCACTCGGATACCGTCGATTTCCTCCTCGCGGATCCATCGATTGCGGTACCCGGCAAAGAGGACGCCGGCAGGATGATTCGGTACGCCGGTGATCACGGTAACCTCATGGCCTTCGGCCACCCAACGGCGGCAGTGCTCGTGGGTGCGACTGGCCGGGGCGTTGACCTCGGGCGGGAAGTAGTGGCTAACAAATAAGATCCGCACGCTGAGCTTCCCGAACGTCCCGGGAGGGACGCCTAATTGGGGATGTAGTCTGGAAGGAACGGAGTGATGCTTTGGGCTAGGGACTGGAACACCTGCTCGGCTGCGGCTTCGTCGCCGTGGATGACCGGGATCGTGAATCGCACAAGGGATCCGTCGGTGCGGCGTTTTGTGGCCCGGTCCAAGAACATGTAGAGCACTTTTTCGTGATTTCGAGCGATCACCCGCCCTCGTGATTGATACCAGAAGTAGACGAGATTGCGGCTATTTCCCTTGGCGATGATGACGCGCCTAGCCTCTCCCCCAAAGCCCATGTCGAGGGGAACGACATCGCTCTTGATGATGTCCCAACCCGCGCCTGGAAGGCAATGCTCTGGCGGATGAATAACGTTGTCGCTCCCGCCCGTATCCCGTGTCTGGCTCTGGTGATAGCCCACATAGACGTTGGCTACGGCTTCGAGTTCCGGGTTGACGAAGTCGCAGAGAAGATAATCGGTCACGCCGAGACGCCTCAGAATGTCATCGGACATCTCCTGAACGTTGGTGCAACTCCAGGCCTCGATTTGGAGGGGAAAGTTCGCGAAGTCGCCTCGCTCGGGGATGAAATCTTCGTTGGCGAAATAGCGGTACGTGTAGAGATTCAGGAGGATGAAGAGCAGAGCTACTCCGAGTTTGGCCATCAGTCGGTCTCCACGGGTTTTGGTCTGCGGATGAACTGGTCGATGAGTTTGGACTCTCCCAGAAGTATCAGAAAAGCCAGGCTGAAGGTAATCATGCCCTGGAACTCGTGGATGAAGCCGCCGGCGCTTTCTTGGCCGTATTCATGGGCCAAAACTCCGGTGAGCGCGACTCTCAGCGAATTGACCACGATGGCGATTGGAATCGTGGATGCCACCAGCAGGCATTGAAGGGCGAGGCTTTCCCTGCGGAAAAAGTGAGCGAACACGACTCCAAGGGTCAGGAGGGCCATCAGCGACCGGAGGCCGCTGCAGGCCTCGGCGACGAATAGGTCACCACCCGCCAGGTGAATGATGTTCCCTTCGAGCAGGACCGGTATGCCGATCAGGTGCATGAGGGAGACGGCCCACTCGGCTGCGATCAGTTGCAAGGGAAAAGCGACGACGTTCACGAGGGATTGAGGTAGGGGAACCATCATCAGCAGGAAAGCCATGGGGAAGAGGAGTAGAGAGAACACTCGGGTGCCGAGCAGGAGGAGCACGAGTCCCATCATGCTGATTACGTAGCCCGCGCGCAGGGGGGAAAGAAGGCTGCCGAGTTGCCCGACGGCCAGAAGCAACAACCCAATGCCGAGTATGGCGACTCCCCACCAACTGCCCCGGAACTGGACCGCTTGGATGTACAATTTCTTCTCGTAGGCGAATACCAGGGCGAGCGGGACGATCAGGAAACCGTGGGAGTAATCCGGAACGATTCGCCAATGCGCGACCATGGAGGAGAGGATCGGCGCATAGATGACAGTCAGAAGAAGCAGCAGGCATGCTGTCTGCCAGACGAGCCCGCGCCGGGACGTGATGATCGGCTCTTCGCCGAAGTATTCGGAAATTAGGCTCACAGCTCGCCCCCCAGATCGCGCACCAGAACGTCAACAATACGCCGTGCGGCTCCGCCGTCCCACAGTTCGGGAATTTGCCCCGGCTTGGCCCCGCCGGCGAGGATTTTGCGAGTTTCGGAAAGGATGATGTCGGGGTTCGTCCCGACAATGGTATTGGTTCCGTGAGTCACCGTGATGGGTCGCTCGGTATTTTCTCTCAGGGTCAGACAGCTGACGCCCAGGGCAGTGGTCTCTTCCTGGATCCCCCCGGAATCGGTGAGAACGACCTTTGCGTTTGCCATCAAATGAAGGAAATCGAGATAACCCAGAGGTTCGGTTGTCTGGAGGGCGGGCTTGATCCCACCTCGACCGGCCTCGATGGCGGCCGCGGTTCGTGGATGAACGGGGAAAACGATGGGTAACTCGTGGTGAATTTCTTCGAGGGCGCGAAAGAGCCCGTCCAAAGTATCGGCATCGTCCACGTTGGCGGGCCTGTGCAGGGTGAGCAGCCCGTAGGCACCGGGCTTCAGGCCCAGATCCTCAAGGGGATTGAGTTGGCGCGCCCGTTCGAGATTTTGGACCAGGGTATCGATCATGACATTTCCGACCCGGTGAATTTGTTCGGGCTTCGCGCCCTCGCGCAGAAGATTCCGATCTCCGTCGGGTTCGGTGGTGAAGAGCCAGGTTGAAATCGAATCCGTAAGAATCCGGTTGATTTCTTCGGGCATTGTGCGGTCGCCGGATCGAAGCCCGGCTTCGACATGCGCGATCGGAATCTGGAGTTTGACGGCGGCCAGAGAAGCGGCGAGGGTTGAATTGACGTCACCCACCACCAGGATGGCATCCGGGCGTCTCTCCTTGAGGAGCGCCTCCATCTTGATCAAGACCTGACCGGTCTGTTCCCCATGGCTACCCGAACCCACTCCCAGGTTGAAATCGGGTTTGGGAATGCCGAGATCTCGAAAAAAACTCTTGGACATGGCCTCGTCGTAGTGCTGGCCGGTGTGGACGAGGTACGCTGCAAACCGGGTGTCCTCTCGAAGTTCGTGCATCAAGGGCGCGATCTTCATGAAATTGGGCCGAGCTCCCGCCACAACGACAACGTTGATGCGCGTCGCTGGGCCAGGTCTCTGGTCAATGTTCATGAGGCATAAAGTCCTTGCTGGAGCGAACCCCGGCGCGGGTAAGCAGTGTCGAATCGGTCGGGAAGGCCGCCTGACTTGAGCGCGGGATCATATCGGGAATCCCGGGCTCTGTTTCCTCTCAAGGCCTCCCCCTGGGGTGCCGGAGTGTCTGTCGAGACGTAAGGCCGATCTTACCCCCCATGCAAGCTAGGCAGGAATTCTCCAGATTGGCAAATCGTGTCTAAAACTACCCATTTCTATTAGGAAAAAGAGAAAAGTTTCGCCTATTTTGGGTCGAAGGTAGGAAAAGTGATTCCAGAGAAGGGATAATCTGCTCAAAGTGGGAACTCTTTTACACCCGGATGGATGAATGAGGGAATGAGTGAGTGCCCCAACCTTTCTGGGATCGAATGGGCCTCCCGGTCGCCCCAGAGGAGAGCCGGAAATTCCATTCGAGTAGAGCGCGTGAGCACAGAGCCGGTTGGGGTCAAGGAGAGAGCGTGTGAACACGCCGCAAAATCGAACGAGTCGACCACAGGAGAGTGCACTCGATGAGTGACGCATTCAGGGTACTGGTCATCGACGATGACCCAGGGATCCGGGAATACCTCCACACCGTTGCTTCGCGGCAAGGCTATGACGTTTTCTCGGCTGCTGATGGGGAGAGCGCCATTGCGGGACTCGCCGGGAGCCGGCCCGACATCATCACTCTCGACGCGGTTCTGCCGGGGATGGACGGATTGGAGACGCTGGGAAAGCTCAAGGAAGCCTTGCCCCATGTGCCTGTGATCATGCTCTCGGGCCACGGGCAAGCCCGGATGATTGTGGAAGCGATGAGAATGGGCGCTTCGGACTTTTTGCGTAAGCCCTTCGAGGTAGAGGAGCTTGAACTCGCATTCAGCAAGGCTCTTGAGACTCACGCACTCAAGGAGGAAGTGGTGAACCTGCGTGGACGGGTTCGCAGCGAGGCCGAGGGGCTGCTCTTGGGGGGCGACAACGCGAAGATGCAGGAAGTGCGTGAGACCATCGAGCAGGTAGCCGATACGGATATCACGGTTCTCGTTCGCGGTGAAAGCGGGACGGGCAAGGAACTTGTGGCCCGGGCGCTCTACCAGTTGAGCAACCGCAGCGAGCGTCCTTTCGTCAAAGTCAATTGCGCGGCGCTGCCGTCGGAGTTGCTCGAAAGCGAACTTTTTGGCTTCGAAAAGGGCGCGTTCACGGGCGCCCAGAAGAGAAAGCTCGGGAAATTTGAATATGCGAACCGCGGCACCATCTTCCTTGATGAGATCAGTGAAATGGCACCGGGGCTCCAGGCCAAGCTTCTTCAGGTTCTGCAGGACGGTGAGTTCTCACGGCTGGGAGGCGAGAGCGACGTCAAGGTAGACACTCGAATCATTGCTGCGACCAATCGAAACCTGGAAGAAGCTGTTCGCAGCGGAGAATTCCGAGAGGACCTCTACTACAGGCTCAATGTGGTGATGGTGGCGCTTCCGCCCTTGCGGGATCGAATCGATGCTGTGCCGCTCTTGACGGAGCACTTCCTCCAAATGTATGGGGAGCAGTACGGGAAAGAGGTCCGCCCGCTTTCCGTGGAAACCATGAATGTGATGATGGAATACAAATGGCCTGGCAACGTGCGAGAGCTTGAGAACATGATCAAGCGGATGGTGGTCTTGGGAAGCGAGCAGGCGGTCTTGAAAGAGATCCAGAGGCAGGACATTGCCGTGGCGGTCGCCCGTCCCCCGGAAGAGGACGCCCTAAACCTCGGGTCGTTGAGTTCGGATCTGGCCGAAGGCGGGGGCTTTGACTTGAAGGCGATTTCAAAGCGGGCAGCGCGGGTCGCCGAGAAGCAAGTGATCGAACGGGTCTTGACACAGACGCGATGGAATCGGAAAGAGGCGGCGCAAAGGTTGCAGATCAGTTACAAGGCGTTGCTTTACAAGATGAAGGAGAACGGGCTTAGCGATGGCAGATGAGTCGAGAAAACGATCGGCAAGTCGAGGGCGGCTGATCGCCATTTCGGGGCATTCGTTCGCTGCGCTTTGCTTTTTTTTGATTTGGGCGCTGCTGATATCGGCATGTGCCCGGCCGGCTGCCGAATCGCCTCCAGATGAAAAGTTGGGCTTGCGTGTCCCCTACGTAATCGGGATTCCCGATGTTTTGCGAATCACAGTCTGGAAAAATCCGGAACTCAGCGTGGAAGCGCTGGTGAGGAGCGATGGGAAGATTTCGGTTCCCCTGCTCGATGATATCCAGGCCGAAGGACTGACTCCGGCAGAGTTGAAAGAAGTCATCAGCGGAAGGTTGGCCGAATACATCAGTTTCCCCAGGGTAACCGTTATCGTTCTCCAGGCGAATAGCCAGGTCGTCACAGTGGTGGGCGGGGTTTTGCGCGCGGGGACACTTCCGTTGAACCGCCAGATGCGGGTGCTCGAAGTAATCGCCGCAGTGGGCGGTTTCAATACATGGGCCAATCGCGCGGATATCAGAATTCTTCGCCCGACCCCGGGCGGACTCGTTTCGTATCGCTTCAACTACTCCGCGTATGTGGCCGGCAAGGAGCCGGACTCGAATATCTTGGTCGAACCCGGTGATACGATTGTCATCCCCGAGTAGAGCATATTTGTGCGAGTCCATCTCATTTCAGGACTGGGTTGTGCTCTGATGATTGCAAGCACGCTTGCAGATGCGCACCAGCTTGACCTGGGGATCGGACAGAGCGTCCGAATGGAAAGTAATATTTTCGGCTCGGCTACGGACCCCATTACCGACGGCACCTACCGAATCATCCCGGATGTCAATCTCAGCGGCAGTTTCGACAAGTTTAGTGGGGGCAGTTACCAAGTATCCTATCAGCCTTCCTATCTCTGGTATTTCAGGTCTGTGGGTGTAGACGGACTGGACAACAGGGCAAACGGCAGCGCCCAAATCGAGCTGAGCCGCAGAGACCAGTTGTCCGCGAGCGCCTCCTATACTGAATACAGCTCGGTCCAAGCAATTTCCGAGGCAAACGAGGATGGCTCGTTCGACGTTCTGGCATCGGATGCCGGACAGACGATACGAGCGTTTGGGAGCCTGGGCTATTCCCGTAGCCCGGACACGCGCTCCAACCTGCGGTTGAACTTGGACTTTCAAGATTATGGATATACCGAGTCCCGTAACGTTGGCAATAAATCCATCGGAGGGAGTACATCGTATAATCGAGC